>ERZ1027208.11-NODE-11-length-207943-cov-99.880195_pt1 | contig 207943 bp, 187 predicted proteins | sample MGYA00520867_ERZ1027208 | MGnify/ENA primary metagenome ERZ1027208 (study PRJEB33311, sample SAMEA4378413) | marine metagenome | biome: Marine biome; feature: Fjord; material: Water | collected 2014-07-20T08:00:00Z/2014-07-... | depth 75 m ... | reverse complement strand
CGCTTGAGAATTTTGAATCCGTCGTGTCTACCAATTCCACCACTCCGGCACAGAGAGATATCTTATAAACATGGTAGCTTTTCGAGTCATCGAAAAGATCTGCGCTCAGAAACGCAGGCCGGGGATTATAGCAGCGACTTGGCCGGGGTCAACCTAAACTCGCGGCTTAATACCGGCTTGTCGTGCTGGCAATGCGCGGGCGATAGCTTGATTCTGGCCTGGCATTACATTGGCGTAGGCCGGCGTTTTCCGTTAGGCTTGCGCGTTTTCAAGATCGACCCTGGAACACGTCCTAAAACCTATGCAGCGTCAGCAATTTCACTACTCTCTGCCCGATGAACTGATCGCCCGCCAGCCCACTGCCGAACGCACGGGTAGTCGCTTGCTGGTGCTCGATGGCCCTACGGGTGAGCTTCAGCATCGTCAATTTCCCGATATTATCGACTTCGTCGAGCCGGGGGATTTATTGGTGTTTAACGATACGCGCGTGATTCCGGCGCGCCTGTTTGGTCGCAAGGCCAGTGGGGGCGCGGTAGAGGTGTTGGTCGAGCGGGTGCTCAGTGAGCATCGCGTGCTGGCCCATGTGCGCGCCAGTAAATCGCCCAAGCCGGGAAGCGATATTGTGCTCGATGGTGGTTTTATTGTGCGCATGGTGGCTCGCGAGGGTGCGCTGTTCATTCTCGAATTTAATAGTACTACCACCGTAGCCGAGGTATTGGAGCAGGTTGGCCATATGCCCCTGCCACCTTATATCGATAGAGCCGATACGGTGAGCGATAAAGAGCGCTACCAAACCGTCTACGCCCAGCGCCCCGGTGCCGTGGCGGCACCAACGGCGGGCCTGCATTTTGACGCTGGGTTATTGGCCCGTTTGCAGGCGAAGGGTGTTAATGCGGGCTTTAGCACCCTACACGTCGGCGCCGGTACTTTTCAGCCGGTGCGTGCCGATAATATTCTCGACCACAAAATGCACTGCGAAACTTTAGAGGTCAATGCCGAGCTGTGTGCCCAGGTAGAGGCGACCCGAGCGGCGGGCAAGCGGGTGATCGCCGTGGGTACCACCAGTGTGCGCTGTCTTGAAACCGCCGGTGCCAGTGGCACGATGCAGCCGCTGCAGGGCGAAACCGATATTTTTATTTACCCCGGTTATGACTTTAAAATGGTCGATGTGTTGATCACCAATTTCCACTTGCCCGAATCGACACTGTTAATGCTGGTCTCGGCCTTTGCCGGTTATAAAGGTGTTATGCAGGCCTATCAAGCCGCTGTCGAAGAGCGCTATCGCTTTTTTAGCTACGGCGATGCCATGTTCATCACGCGCAACCCCAACGCCGACAAACCGCTGCCTTATAAATGAAACTCTTCCCTTGTATGGGTGCCCTATGAAATTTGAACTCGATACCACTGACACAACCAGCCACGGTATTGCCCGGCGCGGACGGCTGACTTTTCCCCGTGGTGTGGTCGAGACCCCGGCCTTTATGCCGGTCGGCACTTACGGCACGGTCAAGGGTATGTTGCCGAAAGATATCGAAGCCATTGGTGCCGATATGATTCTCGGCAACACCTTTCATTTAATGCTGCGCCCCGGTACCGAGGTCATTAAAGCCCACGGTGACCTGCATGACTTTATGCAGTGGCAGGGGCCGATTTTGACCGACTCCGGTGGCTTTCAGGTTTTCAGCCTGGGCGCGATGCGTAAAATCACCGAGGCTGGAGTGTCTTTTCGTTCACCTATCGACGGCAGTGCGGTGTTTCTCGATCCGGAAAAATCCATGCAGGTACAACGCGACCTGGGTGCCGATGTGGTGATGGTGTTCGACGAATGCACGCCTTACCCGGCGACGGAAACTGAGGCACGCATCTCGATGGAGCTGTCGATGCGTTGGGCGCAACGCAGTAAAGATGGCCACGGCGATAATCCGTCAGCCTTGTTTGGCATTGTCCAGGGCGGCATGCACGAATCACTGCGTCGTGAATCCATCGCCGGTTTAAAGGCTATTGGTTTTGACGGTTATGCCATTGGCGGCCTGTCGGTGGGCGAGCCAAAAGAGGACATGCTGCGGGTGCTCGATTGCCTGTCGCCAGAAATGCCCGTCGATAAACCCCATTATTTAATGGGTGTTGGCAAGCCGGGCGATATTCTCGAGGCCGTGCGTCGTGGCATTGATATGTTCGACTGTGTCATGCCGACGCGCAATGCGCGCAATGGCCACCTATTTACCAGTAGTGGGGTGATTAAAATTCGCAATGCCAGGCATCGCCACGACACCGGCCCATTAGATGCCAGGTGCGATTGCTATACCTGTGAAAATTTTAGCCGCGCCTATTTACACCATCTCGACAAGTGCAAAGAAATTCTCGGTGCTCAGCTTAATACCATCCACAATTTGCGCTATTACCAAACCTTGATGGCCGATATTCGCACTGCCATTGAGGCCCATCGGCTCGATGATTTTGCCGAAGAATTTTATCGTCAGCAGGCGGGCGACAAACCCGCAAGTTAAATTTTTTATGGATAGTGGCGCGGTGGCGAATTGCCCTATAATGCGCCACCGTTACCGGGATAAAAGAAGCGACAATTAATGAACCGTTACCCGCTCTGGAAGTATTTACTCATTTTACTGGTGGTCATTGCAGGCTTTATTTATGCACTGCCCAACCGCTATGCCCCCGACCCCGCTATTCAGCTGTCTGGGCAGAGTGGCTCTATGCTCATGGACGAAAATCTTATGCAGCAGGCAACTGCCGCATTGGACGAGGCCGGCATCGCCTACTTTGGTGATCAGCTCAATGGCAAAAGTGTGCTAATTCGCCTGCGCGATGCCGAGCAGCAACTGGCTGCGAAAAGTGTCGTACAGGAAGCCCTCGGCCTCGACTATGTCGTTGCTTTAAATCTGGCCTCGAACACGCCTGAGTGGCTGGCGGACCTGGGTGGTGCGCCGATGAAGCTGGGTCTCGACCTCAGTGGTGGTGTGCACTTTCTGTTGCAGGTCGACACTGCGTCCGTTATTACTACCCATCTTGACACCCGTTTGAGCGAAGCCAAAGCCGCCTTGCGGGAAGCTCGAGTGCGCTATAAATCAGCAAGCCTTGAAGACCAGGTGTTGATTTTTACGTTTACTAAAGAAGAGTGGCAAGACCAGGCGACTTCATTAATTCGCAAAGAGTTTCGTGATTTATTACCGACTGAAAGTCGGGATGGCAGCTTGTTTATCGTCAGCGCGACCATGTCTACGGCTGCGCTAAAAGAAAAAGAACAGTATGCCGTCTCGCAAAATATCACCACGCTGCGTAAGCGGGTGAATGAGTTGGGGGTATCTGAGCCCATCGTGCAGCGTCAGGGGCGAGATCGTATCGTCGTCGAATTGCCGGGGGTGCAGGATACCGCCGAAGCGAAGCGTATTATTGGTAAAACGGCCAATCTGGAATTTCGTCTTGAAGCGAAGCCAGGGCAAATAGCCGGTCGCGAAGAATTTGCTTTTCGCAGTGAATCTGACCAGGGCCGCCTGGCCTGGTTAGAAAAGAAGGTGGTTATCAGCGGTGACAGTGTGACCAATGCCAATGCCGGTTATGATGAAAATGGCATGCCTCAGGTTGATATCACTCTCGACGCCGGTGGTGGCCGAGCCATGCACTATGCAACCCGTAACAACATCAAGCGTGGCCTGGGTGTGTTGTTTATCGAGTCGAAAGCGCGGCTTGAAACACAGCGCAATGAGGCAGGCGAAGACGTGTCCGTTGCCGTGCCCTATGTTGAAAAAACCATTATTAGTCTGGCAACCATTCAAAGTGCCCTGGGTGTACAGTTTCGGGTGACCGGCCTCGACAGCCCTGGGGAAGCCTCTGAACTGGCTCTTTTACTGCGCGCGGGTGCCTTAGCGGCCCCCATGTATTTTGTTGAAGAGCGCACGATTGGCCCTTCACTGGGTGCTGAAAATATTTCCATAGGCATTAAATCGGTGCAGTTCGGTTTGGCGATTGTCGCCTTGTTTATGCTGGGTTATTACCGTGTCTTTGGTGTGTTTGCCAACCTGGCCCTGGGCTTGAACCTGGTGCTACTTATCGCGGCCATGTCTCTGTTGGGTGCGACCCTGACCCTGCCGGGTATTGCCGGCATCGTGTTGACTGTCGGTATGGCGGTAGATGCCAACGTGCTCATCTTCTCCCGCATTCGTGAAGAGTTAAAAAACGGCGAGACTATACAAGGGGCTATTCACGCCGGTTACGATCGTGCTTTTGTGTCGATTATCGATGCCAACATCACCACCCTGATCGTTGCGGTTATTCTTTACGCCGTTGGCTCTGGCCCGGTTCAAGGTTTTGCTGTGACTTTGTCGCTGGGTATTTTAACCTCTATGTTTACCGCGATTATGGGTACGCGGGCACTGGCCAACCTGGTTTATGGTGGTCGTAACGTTGAGAAGCTTTGGATTTAGTCCTTTAATTAAGGCAACTGGAACGCGATTATGAGCGAACAGGTTATTTACGATTTTATGGGGCGCCGCCGCCTGGCAGCGATAGGTTCGGTAATACTGCTGATTGTGGCTATTGGATCCTTGGCAACCAAGGGTTTGGTGCTCGGTCTGGACTTTACCGGGGGCACGCAAATAGAAGTTGCCTATCCGCAAGCGGCCGAGTTAAGTGTGGTGCGTTCCTCGTTAGAGCAGGGCGGTTTTAAGAACCCGGTGGTGGTGCACTTCGGTACCGAGAGCGAAATCTTGATACGCCTGCAGGGCCAGCCCGAGGCGGGATTGTCCGATCAGGTGATGACAGTACTTAAAGTGGCCAACCCGGCTGTTGAATTGCGCCGTATTGAGTTCGTCGGCCCGCAAATCGGGGAAGAGTTACGTGACGACGGTGGCCTGGGCATGCTCGCGGCCCTAGCCGTGGTGATGCTCTACGTGGCGATTCGCTTTCAGTATAAGTTCTCCATCGCAGCGGTTTGCGCCTTGATTCACGATGTGATTATTACTCTCGGCTTCTTCTCATTATTTAATGTCGAGTTTGATCTCACCGTACTGGCGGCGGTATTGGCGGTGATTGGTTACTCGTTGAATGACACTATTGTAGTGTCTGATCGCATTCGTGAAAATTTTCGCCTGCTACGCGAAGTCGATGCAACTGGAGTCATTAATGAGTCTCTGACTCAAACTCTGGGCCGCACCATTATTACTTCCTTAACGACCCTGTTGGTGCTCTTTGCTTTGTTCTTTATTGGTGGTGAGCTGATCCACAATTTCTCTATAGCTCTCATTGTCGGCGTGGTGGTGGGTACTTATTCTTCGATTTATGTCGCGGCGAATATACTGCTGGGCATGGATATTAGCCGTGAAGATTTAATGCCGACCGAAAAGGAAGGTGCAGAATTTGATGGTTTGCCCTGAGTATTCATTTTATTCAGCCACAAAAAAGCCCGCTTAGTAGCGGGCTTTTTTGTGGCTGGGTGTTGGCTGACTTTATTGCGCGGGTGGAGTCATGCAGATGTAGCCTTGAAAGGTCATGTCGATTGAACCAAGGCAGTTGATATCACCCTCGATAACAATTTCACCTTCTGTCACGCCCGTAAATAGCCCTCTCCCCGTGTTGCTCGCTGAGGGACTGGAATATTCAACAAAGGAGCCATAGATGCCATTAGATATAGGGGCGCAACTTCCTTCAATTGTTAAATCACCGTGGGTATCAAGCGTTAACTGCGAGTGAGCGCTTTGATAGCCAAAGTCAGGACCAAGATAGACGGCATTGTCATCATTACAGCTGAGGGTATGTGTAAAGGCAAAAGGTTCAGCCTCAGTGGCAGCGCTGACGCCGATAATTCCACATTTCATACGGGCTAGGACATTGGGTCTTTTCCCCAGCTTTAGCTTCACTACACCCAGAGTGCTGACGCCGACTTCCTCTGCGTTTTGGCCGTTGTTTATGATATTGCCTTTAACAGCTACAGGGAAGGAGCCTGTCGCGCATTCCTCCGCATACGCACTTGCGCCTAGAAGCAGTGCAGAACCCAGAACGGCGTGAGCAATATTTTTGATAATAGTGTGTTTCATTAGTCATCCTCTATGATTGACTTTGGTAGTTAAACTTGAAGTTTTTTGATTTTTTTATAAATAATCATCCATGTTTATTGTTCTCGCTCATCCTTGATTACCAGATTCTAACTCGCTGCTCAGGGGATAGATACATACCATCACCCTCTTGCACATCGAAGGCCGAATAGAAGCCATCAATATTTGGTACCACGCCATTAACTCTATATTCCGGTGGTGAATGGGGATCGGTTTTTATCAAACGCTCTGTCAATTCGGGTCGGCGTTTCACGCGCCAGGCCTGTGCCCAGCCGAGAAAGACCCGTTGTTGCCCGCTGAATTTGCCCATCATTGGTGCTGGTTTTCCCTGCAGAGATAGCTCGTAGGCTTTAAGGGCAATGCTTAGCCCACCCAGGTCACCAATATTTTCACCGAGAGTTAATTCGCCATTAATAGGCAGATCAGGCAGGGGCTCGTAAGCGGCATATTGGCTAATTAAGTTAAGGGTGCGTTGCTCAAAGTTGTTTCGGTCTTCATCCGTCCACCAGTTTTCAAGGTTGCCTTCGCCGGTGTACTTACTGCCCTGGTCGTCAAAACCGTGGCCAATTTCGTGGCCGATGACACCACCGATGCCGCCGTAATTAACGGCGTCGTCGGCATTAATATCAAAAAAGGGTGGCTGTAAAATGGCGGCGGGAAAGACGATTTCGTTCATCCCGGGGTTGTAGTAGGCGTTGACTTTTTGCGGTGCCATAAACCATTCACTGCGATCGACGGCTTTGCCAAGCTTGTCGATTTGAAGTTGATGGTTAAATTGATTGGCACGGCGAATATTGCCGAGTAACTCGTCGGCCTTTATTTCAAGGCTGGAATAATCTTTCCATTTATCGGGGTAGCCAATTTTTGGGGTGAAAGTGGCGAGTTTTTCCAGGGCCTTTTCTCGGGTGGCGGGGCTCATCCACTCCAGCTCGCTGATCGACAGGCGATAGGCGGCGATTAACTGGTCGACCAGTACAACCATGCGGGCCTTGGCTTCGGGGGGGAAATGTTTGGCGACATAAAGCTGGCCAAGCAATTCTCCGATATTGGCATTAATGCTGTTAACGGCGCGCTTCCAGCGAGGTTGCTGCTCGGGTTGACCGCTCAGGGTACGCTGATAAAAATCAAAACTCAGTTGCTCGTAGGCCTCGGGTAAATAGGCAGCGTAGGTGCTGAGTACTTTAAAACGCAGATAGTCTTGCCACTGCTTAACGCTGGTGTCGGCAAATATCTGATTCAGAGCCTGGACGTAAGTGGGCTGGCGAACAATTACCTCGCTTTGCTCGCCAATGCCCAGCCCGTCAAGAAATAATTTGAGTTGATAGTCGGGCAGCAGTGCTTGCAGGTCTGTATCACTGAGCTTGTTGTAGGTAAGGTCGCTGTCGCGATTGTCGACCTGAGTCCAGTGTTTTTTTGCGAGTGCGGTTTCGATAGCAATAATATTGTCGATGGTTGTATTGCTGACTTTAGCTTTGGCCAGCGTCATCAGCTGGTCAATATAAATACGGTATTTTTTCAGGATTTCCTGCCCACGTTCTGTCTCATCAAAATAGTAGTCTCGATCGGGCAGGCCGAGGCCGGACTGGGTGAAGTAGACAATGTATTGGGTAGAGTCTTTCGCATCTTGATCGACCCAGAAATTTAAGGGTGAGTCGATGCCAAAAACATTGCTGCGACCAAAGTAGCTGGCAACGTCGGCGTGATTTTCCATGATTTCGATAAGCACCAGCTCCGTAGCCAGAGGTGCCAGGTCGAGCTCGTTGATGGCCTTGGTGTCGAGAAAGGCTTTGTAGTAGTCGCCAATACTCTGTTGGGCGGGGTCTTTAGCCTCGCTATCGGCAGCCTCCTGAATAATTACCTGCAATTGATCGAGGCTTTTTTCATGGAGAATATTGAAGGATCCCCAGGATGATTTGTCAGCGGGTATTTCAGTTTCGCGCATCCATCGACCATTGGCGTAGGCAAAGAAATCATCCTGCGGGCGAACGTTTAAATCCATGCCCTTCATGGCGAAACCCGATGGATTAGGTTTTTTCTCAGAGGTCTTGCTGTCACAACCACTGAGTAATAACAGGCAGAGCAGGCTGCTAAACAAGCTGGTTTTTAGGGCGCAAAGCTTTTTATTCATTGATGATTCTCAGGATGTTAACGGAGAGTTCTTCGCCAAGTGATTATTGGCGCCCGCTTGGGTAAGAACTTTGTTGGGCATACTAACACTGCGAGTACGTGGAATGCTGGAGGAATAAAAAGGCGATACAAAGGGTAGAGTAAACGGAGAAGGAGGGCTGTAGTGCTGCGGTTGAACGGGGTCTGACGAGGCAGGTATTTATACGGGGACTGCTTTGCAGGTTTTCGGCGTGGGTTGGTAGGGGCCGTGGTCAACACACCTGCGGAGCTTGAAGCTAGCACCGCAGGTGTGTTGGTTTGTCTTCTCAGAAGGATTAAGAACAACCCTTATCAAGAGAGCTCTTATTAGGAGAACTCTTTTTAAGAGAATCTGGCAGCCTTGAGGCTAAACTTGCCAGAACCCAAGCCGGTCATGCACAACAGGCCACCAATAATGGCCATATTTTTCATAAACATGTGTTGCTGGGTCATCATTTGCTGAGCATCTTCAATATTCCAGTAGGGGTGAAAAATCACCGTGACCGGTATTAAGAAGAGGGCAATAGTTAATGCGGCGAGGCGGGCATGCCAGCCCAATAACAGCATTAGGCCGCCACCGAGCTCAATAATAATTGTCAGTACCAAAAGCACATCGACCATGGGCAAACCCTTGCTCGCCATATAGCCAGAGACGGTCGAGAAACCGATTATCTTGTGCACACCAGCGGGAATAAACAACGCCGCAAATAACATGCGCCCAAGAATAGGGCCAAAACGCTGGGCGATGATGTTTGAATTGGTTAGAAAGGTGCTCATGGTTTATCTCCAATTTTATTATTCATTAAAACTGCCGCTAAACAAAAGTGCCTGAAATAAATCAGGCACTTTATCATAGGTCTTTATTTCTGCGGCTAGCGGCTTCTTTGGCTGTTAAGAGAAGTCTTCAGGCTTAGGTTGGCGCGATGGCTTTTTGTCGCCGCGCTTTTTACCCGTTCCTTCAATTTTGGGGCGTTTTTTATTGGTGCGCTTTAGTTCCGGCTTACTGCGGCCTTTATCACCCAGACCGCTGACCTGTTCAATCTTCATAGGCTGCTGACGTACTCTAACGCGTTTGAGGTGCTGGAAGATTTCCTTAGGCATACCATCGGGCAAATCGACCGTGCTGTGCTCGCTCTGCATGTCTATGTGGCCAATAAACTCACTCTCAATACCGGCTTCATTAATCATCGCGCCGACGATATCGCCGGGTGAGGCGCCGTGGTCGCTACCGACTTCAATGCGATAGCGCACCAGCTCAACATCGGGGTGCTGACGCAAGCTAGAGATAGGCTTGTCGCTGCCGCCGCTTTTTGGGTTCGGCTTGCGCGGGGCTTTGTCGCGACGCGGTGCATCGTGACTGCTGTTTGAGGTATCGCGCTGGGGGCGTTTGTTCTTCTCAGTATTTTTTAAACGGCCTTTGTGCTTCTCTGTCGGGGCTGCGAAGGCTTTCATTGAGGGATAGAGCGGTGTTTTTTGCTGTGCCTGCCAGGCGAGGGCTGCGGCGATATCGGCAATGTCCAGCTCGTTGTCGTGAGACATTTTTGCCAGTAATTCACGGAAGCTACTGAGATCCTGCTTTTTAAGGGCCTCGAGTATTGTGTTTTGAAAGCGTTCGATACGCTGCCCGCTAATTTCTTCACCGCTGGGTATTTCCATGGATGTTAATGGCTGGCGGGTGGTTTTCTCAATGGAGCGCAGCAGACGGCGTTCTTTGGGGGCGACAAAAAGTATCGCCTTGCCTTCGCGCCCGGCCCGGCCAGTACGGCCGATGCGGTGCACGTAGGATTCGTTGTCGTTGGGGATGTCGTAGTTGATGACATGGCTGATACGTTGGACATCGAGGCCCCGCGCCGCGACGTCGGTGGCGACGATAATGTCGAGCACACCTTTTTTAAGTTTGTTAATGGTCTGTTCGCGCAAGGCCTGGTTGAGGTCACCGTTCAAGGCCGAGGCGGCATAGCCTCTGGCCTGGAGTTTTTCAGCCAGATCCACCGTCGACGATTTGGTGCGCACAAACATAATGATGCCGTCAAAGTCCTCAACTTCAAGAATACGGGTCAGGGCATCGAGTTTTTGGTGGCTGTTGACGATCAGGTATTTCTGCTCAATTTTCTCAACCGTGCTGGTTTTATTGGCAATGCGCACCACTGCGGCATCGCCAATATACGTATTGGCAACGCGGCGAATGGGCGGCGGCATGGTGGCTGAAAATAGCGCGCGCTGAGCGTTGTCCGGCGTTTTGCTGAGAATCTTTTCAATATCGTCAATAAAGCCCATGCGCAGCATTTCATCAGCTTCGTCGAGCACCACCCCTTTGAGTTCGCTCAGGTCGAGGCTGCGACGGTTGATATGATCAATCAAACGCCCGGGGGTGCCGACGACAACGTCTACGCCACGACGCAGAGCGCGCAGCTGGCCGCTGATATCCTGACCACCGTAAACCGGCAGAACGTGAAAGCCCTTCATGTGGCGGGCGTAGGTTTGAAAGGCCTCGGCGACCTGTATCGCCAACTCGCGGGTTGGCGCCAGAACCAGAATTTGCGGCTTTTGCTGGCTAGTTTTCAACTTGCTGAGCAGAGGCAGTGCAAAAGCAGCCGTCTTGCCCGTACCGGTTTGCGCCGTACCGAGTAAATTGCCATCGCCCAACAACAGAGGAATGGCCTGCGCCTGAATGGCTGAAGGTTGCTCGTACCCCAGCTCGCTGACGGCTTTTAAAACCGGTGCGGACAGGTTGAGGGAGGCAAAAGTCACCTCTTCTTGCTTGCTTGCCTCATTGGCTGAACTGGTGTCCTGACTGGCTGTTGACTTGGCGTCTGGCTTTGCATCGGATGCTGACATAGGAGGTGCCTAATAGAAGCGCCCGGGAGTTGGCGCAAGAGGGGGCAAACGCAAGCGCTGCCCCACAGGGGCGCGAGATTATACGCAGATAAATCGCTTTAGTCTATGTGTCGATGGCATTGCCTGAGACTAAATTGTGCCGCATTAACAATAAGTTAACGTCCTTTTACGGCCTTCGCTAGCAGTCGGTCAAGTACATTGGCAAAAGCCTGGCGATCTTTCTGATTAAAGCTGGCAGGGCCACCCTGCACCTCGCCGGTTGATCGCAGCTCCTCCATTAAATTACGCATGGTGAGTCGTTGTTTGATATTCGCTTTAGTGTAGTGCTCGCCCCGGGGGTTGATGCACTCTGCGCCTTGTTCAATGGCCTCGGCTGCGAGGGGAATGTCGGCGGTAATCACCAGGTCGCCACTGTCGAGGTGGGCAACAATATAATCGTCGGCGACATCAAAACCACCGGGCACCTGTACGGATTTTAGCCAGGGTGAGTTTGGCAAGTTTAAAGACTGATTGGCGACAAAAAGGGTCATCACCTCAGCCCGCTTGGCAGCGCGGTAGAGAATGTCTTTAATCACCCGAGGGCAGGCGTCGGCGTCGACCCATATTTGCATGGTGTGTTTGATCCGTGTTGTGTTGTCGGTAAGCTTAGCGTGCTGTTAGGCTAAGAACAAAGGGCTTGGGCGATATCAATCTACTGCCTTTTATAAGTATAGGGTAATCTGGTGTTAATCAAGAAAAGTAGACACTGATTTTACAATCAAAGGAAGAGACGTAAACTGATAAATATTCATCAACCCACTCTTAACTGAGAGTCAGCTAAGTCGGGGTAAAACCACACCTCACTACTACCAGATGAGGGTCTGACACCACTTTTTGAATATTAATAATTAAGGTAATTTAACTTTCTGTATAAGGGTTTTCTCATGCTCGAAACACGCACTGGTAACACGCTATCAAGTGAGTCCTCTGAAGCTGCTAATCTTTACCAGCAAGCAGTCGATTTAATTCTAGGGTCTGAAACTGGCGCGGCCGAAACCCTTGATAAGGCACTTGAGCTAGATAAGAACTTTGCTTTAGCAGCAGCTGCGCGCTATTACGTTGCACAAGATGTTGGTGAGCCAGACTCTAGCGCTTATAGAGAACTTGCAGAGCGGGCGTCATTGGATGCAACTGACTGGGAACGTGAACATGTCAATGTTCTTATTGGACTGATAGACCAGTCGGGTGCTACTCAGGCTAAAGCGCTAGCCTACATCGAGACTACGCCTACTGATTTATTAGTCGTTGCCAAGCTAACAGGCAATATGTTTTTTTACGATGGCCCCAAAAAACTTGAAACGGTATTGAATGTATTCGAGTCCGTTGAAAATGCTTTAGGTGATGATTGGGCATTCCTTGCACGACTAGGGTTTGCAGCGAGTGAAGCAGGGCAGCACAAGCGTGGACGCGAGCTTATTGAGCGAGCCTTAGACATTCGACCTCAGTCACTTTATTCGATTCATGGTTTAGCGCATATGTTGCATGACGAAGGTGCCGTCGAAGAATCGGCGAAGTTGCTACAAGACTGGCTCAATGTACATGGTTGCGGTGCTCGCGAGGGGCAAATGTATGGGCACGTTCAATGGCACCTCGCGTTGACTGAATGGCAACTCGGTGAGCGCGAAGCAGCCATGAAGCGTTATTTGGCTTTTTGTGCGCCAGATACCACGACATGCGGTCCAATTCTTACGCTTGCTGATTGCGGTGGTTTTCTTCTTAGGGACTACCTGCGAAGTGGCCAGACGAATGCATTAGGAAATAGTGTGCCCCAGCTTATTGAGCGTGTATGGGGAATGATGGGACATCCTTTCATCGCACTTCACGTGGCGGGGTTGTACGCTTCAGCAGGCGATATAGCTGGACTGAAACGCTGTGAAGAAAGCCTTTCTGAGAAAGAGAATGGGCCGAATCGTGATCTTTCACTGGCCCTAGTATCTTCGCTAAGTGATTACGTGAGGGGTAATTATCAAAATGCTGCACAGACGCTAGCAACAATTAGCCCAGGCGCACGTATTGGTATTGGTGGCAGTAATGTCGAACGAATACTTGTCGACTTAATTGAAGCAAATTGTAAAGCGCGGCATTAACTCGCCAGGCAAAGGGGGTGGAAAAACTTGCCGAATTCAGCGTCTAACAATCAAATTAAGCCGGCGCCAAAAAAAGCACGGCTTATTAATATTGGTTTCCCACAAAATAAAGAGCCTGTGAAACCAAAAATAACTTAAGTCAGCGTAACTTATTTAAGAGCACATTTTTATCCTCTATCTACCCTTTTAAAATGGCTGTTCACTCAATAATTTAACAAAATAGTTTTGCCATTATCTGCGGCTAATACATTCTTGCTTACGTCCCGTCTGTCTGTACTGGAGCATTGCGCCTTGTAAACAGCTTTTCGAGTTTCAGCTGCAGACAGGCATTGCATATTCCCCACTCAGCAGGTTGAATAAGCCCCTCAACAAATTATCTTGCCATTCTTGCTACACAAGAGTTGGTGAAACAATAACAAATTTTGATACATCTATAGTTAGGGGAGTTGTTATGCAGCCATTAGAAGGCGTTCGAATTATTGAAGTCACAACCAATGCCTCTGGGCCACTGGCGACCGGTCTGTTGGCCGATCAGGGTGCGGATGTGATCCGGCTGGAGACAATTGATGTGGGTGATCCGTCACGCCATGTTGGCGGTGTTCGCGGTGGTGTTACGGGTTACAACGGTTATATGAATCGTAATAAGCGCTCCATTGCGGTGGATTTAAAGGACGAGGGGGTGAGACCTTTTATCTACGATTTAATTAAAACAGCTGATGTCTTCGTGCAGAACTCTCGCCCCGGTGCGCTTGAGCGCTCGGGCTATGGCTTTGATGAGCTAAATAAAATCAACCCCGATCTTATTTATCTGTCCATTTCAGGTTTTGGCCCCGATGGCCCAGCAGCGGGCTTACGTGTTTATGATCCGATTATTCAGGGTGCCTCTGGCTTTGCCCATGCTCAGGGCGTGGGTGGCGATGCACCCGAGTTAGTGAAGACGATTGCCAGTGACAAAATTGCCGCATACACCGCAGCTCAAGCCATATCAGCGGCGCTTTTTGCCCGTGAGCGCGGCACCGTGGGTGGGCATAAAATTGATGTTTCCATGCTCGATGCCAATTTGGCTTTTTTGTGGGCCGATGTGTACTGGAACCATAGTTTTGTCGGTGATGAGGGCTTTCAGCCGAAACCGCTAATCTCTGAGTTTTATCGGGTGGTAAAAACGGCCGATAGCTATATCACCACCATCATTGTTGGCGATGCCGAATTTAAAGGGGCTTGCCAGGCTCTCGATATGCCTGAATTACTGACCGACCCTCGCTTCAATACCCTGGCCGAGCGCTTTACCAATTACGGTTTAATGCTCAATGTGATTGAGACAAAAGCCGTTTCTATCACCACCGCTGATTTAGTGGCGCGTATGGGCGCAGAGGGCGTTCCCTGTGGTGCTATCAGCACCTTCGACGAAGTGCTGGATGACCCACTGGTTGCCCATTCGGGTTCTATTATCGAATATGACCACCCTCGTGGTGGGCGCATGCGTCAGGCCCGTCCACCAGCGGTGTTTAATGATGAGCCTGCAGGCGTGCGCCTGCCATCGCCGGCACTGGGTGAGCACACTGATGAGTTGTTGGGCTCGATTGGTTGCAGTGCTGATGAATTGGCTAGCCTACGTAAGTCTGGGGCTATTGCCTAAAACCTGATGTGGCTTCATTAGAAAAGCTTACTGAGAAATGGAGTAGTAAAGGCAGCCCCTATGCTGATCGGGGCTGTTAAGTTTTTTTTGTAACAATTTAGCTGAGCTTTTTACCTGTGAAGTCGGTTGCCGCCCGTGTAATCAGTTAAAATACACGCCGGTAATCATCTCGGGCAAATACGTGGACAATGAGGCACAGAAATTAGAATACCCTGCGCCCATTGCCAAAGTTCGCCGCTGGCTGCAGGAGGTGGTGATTGGCTACAACTTTTGCCCCTTTGCCCAGCGTGAATTTGATGCGGGGCGTGTGCGTTATCGCGTCTTCGAGGGGCGTAAAAGTAAAGGCGCCATTGCGGCACTGCTAGATGAGCTGCACTTTCTCGATGAGCACGACGAAATCGAAACCACACTGCTGATACTCGCCGATGGCTGGCGTGACTTTTATGACTATCTGGCGTTGTTGGATACGGCGCAACAAACGCTGGAAAATACCGATTACGAAGGTGTCTATCAATTGGCGAGCTTTCATCCCGACTATGTTTTCGCCGACGAGGCTGTGGATGATGCCTCTAATTATACAAACCGCTCCCCCCTGCCTTTGCTGCACCTTCTTCGTGAGAGCAGTATTGAGCGGGCCATCGCCAGTGACCCCAATGTTGATCAAATCCCCGAACGCAACAAACAATTAGCGCGTGCTAAAGGTGCTGACTTTTGGCGTGGCTTGTTAGTAAAAATTGATTCTTAGTATTTTTAGAATGTTTTTGAAAATTTTCTCAAAGTGTTTTTAAGGTAGCTTGAAATGTTAAAAGATTTGAACCTGCATCATGGTTTACAAGGGGCCCTGGCTGCGCTGAAACTGACCGAGCCGACCGATGTTCAAGCACAGGTGGTTCCCGAAGCGCTATCTGGGCGCGATCTTCTGGTCAGTGCCAAAACCGGAAGCGGTAAAACCCTGGCCTATTTAATCCCCAGTGTTCAGCGCATTTTGTCTGAACAACAGGCAGCCAATGCTGGCACCTTGGTGCTTGTTTTAGTGCCGACCCGAGAGCTTGCTCGACAGGTTGAAAAACACTTTGCCCAGCTGGGTAAAAATACTGGTTTACAAGCGGGAGTGATAATTGGCGGTAGCGATTTTAAATATCAAAAATCGATTCTGCGTAAAAATCCGGAGTTTATTATCGCCACACCGGGTCGTTTGGTGGAGCTGATTAAAATTGGCAGTGTTGACTTAAATGCTTTGCAGACTCTGGTGATTGACGAAGCTGATCATATGCTCGACATGGGTTTTCGCGCCGACGTACTGACCATCGTCGAGGCCTGTGCACCCGAGCGACAAACCCTATTGCTCTCGGCCACGCTGCGCCATAGTGGTGTGACGCGTATCGCCAGTGAAATTCTTAAAGACGCCACGCAAGTCACGGTGGGTAGTGAGCGCAGTCGCCATGTGCATATTCATCAACAGGTGATATTGAGCGACGACAAAAGCCATAAAGAAAAGCTGTTAGTTCACTTGCTTAATTCTAATGCCGATGTTGACAAGGGGCGCGTTAGAAAAGAGGCGGCTCCGCAGCAGGCAGTCGTGCCAGTTGATGCGACTGATACGGATGAATCACAAGTCACAGGAAGTGAAGATAAATCTCCCTGGGCGAATGCAAAAGTGAAAGTGAGGCCCCGCCAGGTCGAGACTGAAAACAGTGGTTCTGAAAATATAAGGCCTGAACAAAGAGGTGTTATCGGTGAAAACCCATTGCAAGAGGGCCCTAGAAAAACACTGGTTTTCACTAATAAGCGCGTTACTGCCGATCAATTAAGCGCCTTACTGCGCTACCATAAATTTCGTGCCGGCGTGCTGCACGGGGAGCTGAGCCAGGAAGAGCGCAACTTTATGGTTGCCCAGTTTGCAGAGGGAAAAATTAAGGTGCTGGTAGCCAGCGATGTCGCGGCGCGGGGCTTGGATGTTAAAGATATCGACACGGTGATCAACTTTGATTTCCCCCGCAGTGTCGATGACTACATTCACCGTATTGGCCGCACGGGCAGAGCGGGGCGGCAGGGCCTGGCGATTTCTTTTGTTAGTGCCAATGACTGGGATTTAATGGCGGCTATTCAACGCTATACCGAAACTGCCTTTGAACGACGCACCATAAAAAGTTTAAAGGCAAAATTTACTGGCCCAAAAAAATTAAAATCAAATGGCAAGGCGGCGGGCAAGAAGAAAAAAGTTAAAGGGCAGGATAAAAGTTCGAGTCGACACCGCAATACGAAGAACAAAGGTAAGCGTAAAAATAAAGGTGATGGGGCAAAGGGCACTCAGTCACCAGCTAATGATGGCCTTTCGCCCTTGAAGAAGAAGACGCCGAGCAAGTAGCGGCCTATTGTTTGACCAGCGCTGTTAGGCCTGGATTGTTAGCCCGGGATTGTTAGGTCACGGGCTCGGGATATTCGCCCATAATATCGATAATTTCAGGCACCACAGACATAAAGTGTCCGGTTAATTTGGGGTCAAAGTGCTTGCCACTTTCGTTACTAATAAGGCTTAAAGCATCGGCTAGCTCCCAGGCCTTCTTATAGGGCCGCACCGAGGTAAGAGCATCAAAAACATCGGCGAGTGCCGTGATGCGAGCCATTAAAGGAATGCCCTCTCCTTCCAGTCGATTGGGATAGCCAGTGCCATTCCACTTTTCATGGTGAGAGAGGCAAATTTCTCGCGCAGTTACTAACAGCGTCGATGCGTCACCTTTGAGTATGTCGGCACCGATTTGCGAATGGCTTTGCATGATGTGCCACTCATCAGCAGTCAGCTTGCCGGGCTTTTGCAGAATATGGTCGGGAATGCCTATCTTACCGATATCGTGTATGGGCGCAGCGTTGAGTATAAGTTCACACTGAGCATTGTTCATGCCACTGGCTTTGGCTATGAGCGCGGCGATCTTGCTCATGCGAATAATATGCAGGCCGGTTTCATTGTCGCGGTACTCTGCAGCACGACCCAGACGGCGTACTACTTCCAGGCGCGAGTCGACCAGTTCCTGAGTACGCTTGTGTACTTCGCTTTCCAACAGACGATTTTGATGGCGCATATAGGTTTGCGCACGGCGTACTTCCAGAAGGTTGCGAATGCGTGACAGTAACTCGTGTGTATCAAAAGGTTTTACAACATAGTCCAGGGCCAGGCTGTCGAGGGCTTGATGGCGATAATTGCGGTCTGTTTGTGCGCTCAATACCAGCACCACAGGCTTTTCAGCACCCAGCGTTTCAAGTTGCGCCATCACCTCATAGCCATCCATATAGGGCATGTTGATGTCGAGCAGCACGAGGTCAATTGCTTTGTTTTTACACAGCTCAATGGCATCGCGTGGGTCTTGTGTGGAAACTAAATTTTTATAGTCAGATACGCCCAGCAAAGTCTCCAGCAACCTGACGTTTGCTGCTTCATCATCAACAATGAGGATGTTCATTGATTTTAGGTCGATTAGGCTTGGGCTATTTGATTCCATCGCGACTTTAGGTCTTATTAGTTTGAGCGAATTTTAATTGTTTTTGCAGAATAACGGTTGTTGTTTAGTTCTGTTTTGTTAGCTGGTTCCGCTATCAAGGCGCGGCGATTGAAATGGCTTTGGGGCCTCTATTCTGGGCTTGATAGTGTCTTTGGTAATTCGATCCAAAAGGTAGAGCCTTTACCCGATTCGCTTTCAACACCGATAGCGCCCGCCATATTTTCGACCAAGCCTTTAGCGATGACCAGTCCGATGCCGCTGCCTTTGGTGTTGGTATGTTCTGCACCGAGCCGTTCAAAGGCCGAAAATAGCTGGCTTTGCTGGACTTCAGTCAAGCCTTCGCCGGTGTCAGTGATAAGAATGCGCAAATTTCTGCCGGCGGGCTCGCAGCTGATACTAATACTGCCACCGTGGCGGTTGTACTTGACCGCATTACTGAGCAGGTTAAGCAGGACTTGTTTTAGGCGCTTGCGGTCTGCTTCGACTAAAAAGGGGTGGGCGGGTGGCCCATGCCCTTCAGAGTGAGGTGTGATGAAATTGATGTCGCGCTCTTGCGCCAGTGGGGCGATCAGCGCTTCACACTCTGCGACTAGCTCACAGGTGTTGACGGCTTCCAGCTGCAACTCAATATGGCCACCTTCTATCTGCGCAAGGTTGAGTATGTCATTGATAAGGTCCAGTAGATGTTCGCTGGCCTTATTGATTTCAGCGACACTGTCTTCTTGGCGTTGACTTAAAGGTGAGCTTTTGTCCATGCTCAATATTTGCCCGAAGCCCATAATGGCGGTTAAGGGGGTGCGTAGGTCGTGACTGATGCGGGATAAAAATTGCGACTTTGCCTGATTGGCTTTATCGGCCTCTTCTTTGGCTTCAATCAGTGACCATAATGCCTGCTTTTGCTCGATGGCGATGGCGGCAAAACGGGCAAGTTCTGTGGTTAGTAAAGCGCAGCCATTGCTCTGTGGGTGTGGCGAGCTGCTGTACATCAGCAACAGGCCGAGGAATTGTCCGGAAGAGGATAGGATGACTCTTGAGCAACACATAAAGAATCCGCAATTTTGCGAGACTGACCGAAAGCTTTGCCAAGCGGGGTGGCTGGTAATGTTGCCAATGCTAGTTTCTGGATGAGAGGCCTGGCTGAGATCGATTTTGAGTGCATCTATGGCAGTGGTTAACGAGTTGGGCAGAGTCGGAGCCGCGCCACAATGCAAGTGGCCATTCGCTGGGTCGGCAATGAGTACAGCGCCAAACCTGTCAGGCTGTATTGCTTCAGCCTGCTCAATCAGCAGGGAAAGAGTCTCTGGCAGGGGGGCATCTTTGGCGATGTTTTCGAGGATGCGATTGTTGTGTTGCTGCTGTTGTTCGGCTTCTTTACGCTCGGTAATGTCTTGCACCGTGCCCCGAAAGCCGGTCACTTTGCCCTTGTTATCATGCACAACATGGCGGGCCATTTGCACCCAGCGCAAGGTGCTTGGCGTGGGGTAGAGACGAAAGTCCATCTTGCTATGGCCTTCGCGGAAAGTCTTCCGATCATCTTTGGCCATAACTTTGCGGTCACTGGGGTGAATTTTTTCCAGGGTCTCTTCAAGTGTGAGTTTCTTATCTAAGGATTGCTGGCCCATAATTCGCAACGCTTCGGCGGAGTAGTGGGGCTGCTTGTCAGTGAAGTCCAGCCACCAGTCGCCAATGGCACCTATTTTCTGAGCCTCTTTAAGTCGTCGTTGTTCTTCCTCCAAGCCCAGCTCAATCTCTTTACGGCGAGTGATGTCCTGCACTACGCCGAGCATGCGGATGGCATCGCCCCTGGGATTGCGAATCACATCACCACTCTCGTGGGCCCAGTGCACAGAGCCATCGGGCCAGACTATTCGGTGTTCAATATTGTATTCGAGGCCGTGTTCTACACAATCTTCGATGGCGTGCATGACTCGTGGCAGGTCATCGGGATGTATTGCCGCCTGGAAATTTGCAAAGGACGTTTCCTGCACGCCGGGAGGGTAGCCAAATAAGGGGCCAATACGATCAGACCAGTGCAGTTCATCACTGCAGATATTCCAGTCCCAGCTGCCGATATTGGCGAGGTCCTGGGCGCGGTTGAGGCGCTCTTCGCCGACTCGTAAAGCAGTGATATCGGTGCGCACAGAAATGTATTGCCAAGGTTCACCCTTACGATCGAGGAAGGGCACAATGGTCGAGTTTACCCAGTATTCGCCGCCATCTTTGGTGAGGTTGCAAATTTCACCGTGCCAAACTTGCCCCCCACTAATGGTGCGCCACAATTCCTTGTAAAGTGTTTTGTCGTGACGGCTTGATTTAATCAAACGGTGATTTTGTCCCATCAATTCTTCACGAGAATAACCACTAATGGTACAGAACTTATCGTTGACCTCGGTAATGCGTCCACCTAGGTCGGTAATACTCACAATATTGTGTTGATCCATGGCGTAGTGGTAGAACTTGTTGCGATCTAGATTGAGCTGCATTTTCCGATCTAACAGGCTGTAGGAGTTTGCCTGTTTTGCCCTGGAAATAATGTTTTCAATCAGATGTTCGGGCCTTGTCGATTGGCTTATGAATGTTTCGTCACAGCTACCTCTGGCCTCGAGGTGCAAACCTTCCTCAGCATTGGGGTCTAAAAAGATGATGGGGGTGTGTGACGTGGGGCCGTGTTGGCGAATGACCTGGCCCAGCTCAAGGCCTGAACAGGCTGACAGGTTGAGACTTATAACGATGACGTCGGCCCTAAAGTGATCCAGGCTAGTGAGTATATTCAGTGGCTGGGACAGGGTTTTAAGGTTTAGCCGCTCGTCACTTAAGGTCTCTTTGTAATTGTGAGACTGAGCGGGTGCATCATCGACAATTAAGACTTTATAGGACGCGGAAGATTTGGCATCAGTCAATGCATGGTCGAGGGTGTTGAACAGGGCCTTGTGGTCGAGTGGTTCGGTGAAAAAAAAGTGGCCACCGGCACGAACTGCGGCAAAACGATTAGCAATACTACCGTCACTCGAAATAAAGATGACTGAACCAAGTGCTCGGCACGTTTGCTTTAAATGTGCAATGACCTCGATCCCCGCGTTGTCCTCACCGCGAAACGACGTATTGAGGATGATAGCGGCAGGTGCGCGTTCATGTTCGAGGGCCGCCGACAAATCATTGATCTCGGTGAAGAGGCGCACCGCATAATTCGCATCAGTTAGCTGCAATAGAAGTGTTGCAGCACTGCCTTTATCTTCATTAATAAGATAAATCAGTCTGCCATCCTGTGGTAGGTCATCCGTGACACTGTGTCGTGTCGAGTTCATAGTGGCTTAAAAGGTCGGGAGCCAGTCTCCGGTTGTTGTGGGTTGTTGAAATAATGGCAAGGATAATAACCTTTTTCATATTATGGTTATAGTCGGCATCTGGCAACAGAGTAAATACGGCGAATAGAAGTAGTGAACGGGCGCAACTTTATCCGACACGCCAATAGGGTGATAGGTGTAGGTTAGAGCGATGTGTTGCCCATTGATGGCTTTGCGACCTGGTTAACATTCGCCCGGCTAGGTCGGGGTTTGAACTGGAAGTGGGCGGGCTCGCTAACGGAACCGGCTTTTGAGGGCTATAATGCCCACTGGTAAAGCTAAGGGTGTGAAATAGAAAATGGTCGGTATTGGCAAAACGTGTGTCTTAGAGGTCGCTAAACAAGTGGCTTTTGGTTTTTATCTCGATGCCGAGGAGCTGGATAATGTTCTGCTACCGAGTAAATATGCGCCCGATGATCTTGCTGTCGGTGACACTCTCGAGGTCTTTCTCTATCTCGATTCTGAGGATAGGCCCGTAGCCACCACGCAAAAGCCAAAGGCCAGTGTCGGCGAATTCGCTTATTTACAAGTGGTGGATAACAGTGGTGTTGGTGCATTTTTGGACTGGGGTCTGGATAAAGATGTATTGGTGCCCTTTGCCGAGCAGCATCGGCCGATGGAGGTGGGTAGCTCCTACCTCGTCTATTTATATATCGACAGGGTTGATGGGCGAGTTGTCGCCTCGTCGAAAATTGACAGTTTCCTCAGTGATGACTGTGCCCACGCTTACAAACCCCAGCAGCAGGTTGATTTGATTATCGCCAATAGTACCGAGCTGGGTTACAAGGCCATTGTGAATCATAGCCACTGGGGGGTGCTGTATAAAAATGAGGTCTATCAGCGCTTAAGTTTTGGCCAGTCGATTAAAGGTTTTATTAAATATATTCGCCCCGATGGCAAGATTGATTTGAGCCTGCAGGGGGGGCAAGAGGCGCGGGATAAAAATACGCAGAGGGTTTTAAATTATCTGCAAGAAGAGGGTGGTTTTGCCGCCGTACATGACAAGTCTGATCCGCAGTTGATCGCCGAACTTTTCGGCATGAGCAAAGGGGCCTTTAAAAAAGCCATTGGCGGACTGTATAAACAGCGAATAATTCGTATTGAAAAAGACGGCATCCATCTGATTGATAAATAAATAGTCCCATTCGCTAAGCCCCGATTGTTGGGTTATATTTAAGACTCCTTATAATTATAAAGCTCTGAGCATAGGGGCTATTATTAGCTTATTAGTTAGTTGCGAGATATTGACGAAAATAGGTGTTTTTGCGCCTGTATCTCGTAGGATCTCTCTTAATGAAAAATATAAATCTTCTGCTGTTACTGGCGCTATTACCGCTGGGGCTGTTTGCTGAAACTGAACAGAAGCCTGCGTTGAGTTTTTTCGGTGCCCAGTTATCGGGCAATAATGCGGGTTCTATTCCACCCTGGCAGGGTGGCATTGTCACCACGCCGGCAAGCTATAAGCCGGGCGACTGGCATCCCGACCCCTTTGCCAAGGATGCGCCGCTATTTACTATCGATTTGAACAATGCGGCGCAATATCAGGATAAATTATCCGCCGGTCACCGGGCGATGTTGGCGCGCTATCCTGAGAGTTATCGCCTGCGGATTTTTCCCAGCCGCCGCAGTGTTTCCTATCCCGCAGCTATTGCTGAACAAACCCTTAAATATCAGGGTCAAGCGAGGGTGGTCGACGATGGTGCGGGTATAGCCGGCATCGTTCGTGGCATCCCTTTTCCCGAGCCTGAAAATGGCGAACAGGCCATCTGGAATATGCGTCTCAGCTACAAAGGCGGTGGTTACCGGGGCTATTTCACAACCGCACTGACGGCAAGTGATGGTACTTACGAGCTGGGAGTTTCCGCACATGAGATTGAATATATGTACGGCGACCCAAGAAGCACTCTGGCGAATCTCAACAACATAAAAACCCGCGCAGTGATGTATACCCTGCGCCCAGCAAAGAATGCGGGCAGCATTTATTTGTACCATTTCTTGCTGAATAGTCGCGATGAGGAACGCCGCAATTGGGCCTATAGCCCAGGCAAACGGCGGGTTAAACGCTCGAGCATGATTAGTCACGACCAGCCGATGTCGGGCTCCGATGGCATCCATATTTGGGATCAGGGGGACATGTGGCTCGGCCCCATTACTGAGTTCAACTGGACTCTGCTGGGCAAGCGGGAAATGTATGTGCCCTATAACGCCTACCAGCTACACAGTGGCGCCACCGCTGTTGACGATATTGTCCAGGCAAAACATATTAATCAAGATCTGGCGCGTTATGAGCTGCACCGTGTTTGGGTGGTGGAGGCGACGCGCCGCGATGACAGTTCCCACCGGTATAAGCGCCGTCGCTACTATCTGGATGAAGATTCCTGGCGTGTGATGTTTGCCGAGCACTACGATGCACAGGGTGAGGTGCATCGCTTTAGCGAAGCTCACCACATTAATTATTACGAGGCGAAAGTGTTTTATACGACGCTGGATACTTATTACAAACTCGATACCGAGCGCTATTACTTGCGCCATGTCGATAATGATTATTCGCCTTTCGATTTTTCCTTTGACCAAAACGCGAGCTACTATATTCCCGGGCGCCTGAAAATGAAGGCCAAACGTTAGGGGCCTCTTAGATAGGTACTGCTAGATAGGCACTGCGTAAAAATAATAATACTGGAGACATTGTGTTCACTACTTATTTTCCGCTGCCGTGGAGTAGGTCTGGCCCAATAGATCAAAGTTCAATCGCAGCTTTTTGTTATCAGCGAGCTATTTATTGCTTGTTAACACTGGTTTTGTTATTTGCCTTCGCCGATGCACAGGCTCTGCAAATACGCTTTAAAGATCGAGATATTCTATTTTTTGTCGATTCAACCTTCACAGCCAGTGCCGCTATACGCACGCAAACGGGGCAGCAGGGTTCGGCATCGGGCAATCGCGAGGTTTTTTCGGGGGGTGGTGATACTTATAGCGCGCCCCTATCACTGCTTGTTGACGTCAGTGCTAGCAAGGGTGATCTTGGCTTTTTTAGCCGGGTGTCTTACATCTACGACCCCGTTATTTCTGGTAAAGGCTGCAGTAATTGTTATCGGCCAACAGAGCCGATGATGGCAGATGGCATACATAACAGCGCACAGCAACTAGCGGGTAATAAGTTGCGCTTACTCGACCTTTTTGTCTTTAACACCTGGCACTTTGATGATCACCCCTTAAATATTCGCGCCGGTAAGCAGGTTATCTCCTGGGGTGAGAGTAATATTATCAGTGGTGGTATTAGTCAAATGCAGAACCCGGTGGATCTCGCCAAAGTGACGACTCCGGGAACTGAGATTAAAGAAACGCTTATGCCCCAGGAGTCTGTTTATGCGCAATTTGGCTTGACCGATAATATTGGTATTGAAGCCTATTATGTGTGGAACTGGCGCCAGTCTGTTTTTATACCCACGGGCACATTTTTTAGCCCCACTGATCTGTTGGGTGCTGGATATAATCCAGATATATCACCCGGTGTGCCCTATAAAGGTAATGGTGCCAGCAATGAACCCGATGGTGGGCAATGGGGCCTTTCGATGTCGACCTATATGGAATCGTGGAATGGTACGGACCTGAGTATTTACTGGGTACGCTCCCACGCGTTCACGCCTTTTTTAGCCATTGACGATAACTACCATGTGCCGGACCCAGTACTTGGTGGTTTGACTACAGGTGGCTACGAAAAAGTGTTTGCTCAGGATCAGGATACTTACGGTATTTCTGTCGGTGGCTTAATTCCCGGTAAGCTGGGTATTTCTTTTCAAAGTGAGCTGAATTATAGGCCCGATTTCTTCGATACGCGTCGCTGTGCAACCTGTCCGGCTAAAAGCAGTAATGTACTGACTTTACTGGGTAGCATGAGCCATTCGGCAAACTATAATTTTTTAGGTTCCGACAGAGTCAGTCTTATTTTTGATATGCAGGCGCAAAAGATTAATAAGCTGGGCAGCGATGGTCGCACCGCGTTTGGCAGCCGGATCAGTGCCTTTTCATGGGGTTATATTGCGGTGGCGACACTGGATTATCAGGATGTTTTCGCCAATATAAAAATATCACCTTCTATCGTCTGGGTTCACGATGTTCAGGGGCATGAGCCAAATGCCGCAGGGGGCTTGTCAGAAGATGAACAGGCCATCAGCGCCAGTGTGAATTTTTCCTATTTATCAAGTGCCTCATTGAAATTTACCTACTCGACCTGGTTGGGTGACAATGGTGCCAATTACGACCGGGACAATCTTTCTATGTCGTTTAAATACAATTTTTAGTGACTTTTTGTTCGACCGACGGCTTCGATCCAGCCTGCATAGAGTTGCTGTCTTAATACCGCTGACATATTAGGCCTGGTTTGTTGCTGGCTACACCACAGTGTTGCAAGGTTTTCCAGTGAGGGATAAATACCTGTGTGTAAGCCGGCTAAATAAGCCACGCCGAGGGCTGTTGTTTCATTCATGCCTGAGCGCTGTATTTCAATATTCAACAGGTTGCTGCTAAATTCCATCAGAAAATTATTCGCAGCCATAGCACCGTCGACACGCAGGCTTTGTATTTTAATATCGGCATCTTTTTGCATGGCATCAATCAAATCTTTACTTTGATAAGCCACGGCTTGCAGGGTGGCTGCGACGATCTCCTCAACACCCGTATCGCGGGTCAAACCCAATAGCGCACCGCGAGCATCGGGGTCCCAGTAGGGTGCACCGAGGCCGGTAAAGGCGGGGACAAGATAAACGCTGTGCGCAGGATTAGCCTGGCGAGCCAGAGCCTCAGTTTGTTCGGCCTTGTCGATTATTTTTAGACCATCACGCAGCCATTGCACGGCGGCACCGGCCATAAATATACTGCCCTCAAGGGCATAGGTCGTTTCGCCCTTGAGACGATAGGCAACGGTGGCGAGTAGCCTTTGGCTTGAGTGCAGGGCTTTGCTGCCGGTGTTGAGCATCATAAAACAGCCCGTGCCGTAGGTGCCTTTAATCATGCCAGGGCTGGTACAGGCCTGACCAACGAGTGCGGCTTGCTGGTCGCCAGCCATTGCCCAAATTGCTATGGGGCTACCCAATAAAGTGGCTGTACTGTGCCCAAAGTCGGCGGCGCAATCTTCCACCGTGGGCAGGAGGCTTTTGGGTACATTGAAAAGAATCAGTAATTCATCGTCCCATTGCTGGGTGTGAATATTAAAAAGACAGGTGCGCGAGGCATTGGTGGCATCGGTTTTATGGCTTTCTCCATTCGTTAAACGCCACAATAGAAAACTGTCGATGGTGCCAAAGGCCAGTTCTCCTCGCTCGGCCTGTACTCGAGCACCTGCGGTATTGTCGAGAATCCAGGCAATTTTCGTCGCGCTAAAATAGGGGTCGAGCAGCAAGCCGGTTTTTGCCTGAATCAAGGCTTCATGCCCCGCTATTTTGAGTTCTTCACAGCGGCTGGCGGTGCGCCGATCTTGCCAAACGATGGCGTTGTGCAGAGGCTCACTCGTGTTGCGGTTCCAGATAATACTGGTTTCACGCTGATTGGTAATACCCATTGCGCTGATGTCACTAGCCGCAAGTGAGGCCTTTTTCAGAGCTTGCTGGCAGACCTCGACACAGGCTTGCCAAATTTCTTCGGGGTCGTGCTCGACCCAGCCATCAGCGGGGTAAATTTGTTGTAGCTCACGCTGAGCAATGCTAATCGTCTGCCCGGCTTCATCAAAAATAATGGCGCGGGTGCTGGTAGTTCCCTGATCGATACTGAGAATATAGGAGGGCATTGGTTCGGCCTGCTCTGAGCTGTGTTATTAACAGTATGGCTGTTTTTAATCTTGCCATCGCTATTTTGTCGTGAGGCGTTTATTTAACTGGCTGTAAATATCTGGACGCCGGCCAGCCTATGGTTAATGATTAGCCTATGTCTGATATTGTCGATGTACTCATTGTCGGTGGCGGTATTAATGGCGTAGGTATAGCCGCCGATGCCTCGGGACGCGGCCTGTCTGTGTTGCTTTGTGAGCAGGCCGATCTCGCCAGTGCCACCTCGTCAGCCAGTAGTAAATTAATCCACGGCGGTTTGCGCTATCTCGAACATTGGCATTTTCGCCTGGTGCACGAAGCGCTGGTCGAGCGCGAGGTTTTACTGCGTAAAGCCCCTCATCTGATACAGCCACAGCGCTTTATTTTGCCCCACCGGCCCCATTTGCGCCCTCGCTGGTTGATTCGCACGGGTCTCTTTCTCTACGACAATTTGGCAAAACGTGGACAGTTGCCCGCTTCAAAGGGCTTGCCGTTATTGGCACATGAAAATAATCCCCTCAAACACACGCTCACATATGGCTTTCAATATTTTGATTGCAAAGTGGATGATGCGCGCCTGGTCGTCGCCAATGCCCTGCAGGCGCGCCAGCAGGGCGCCAGAATATTAGCCCGCACTGCTTGTCAGTCTGCCGTTCGCCAGGGCGGGTTGTGGCATGTGGAATTAAAAGATAGTAATACTGGGCACTGCCAGCAGTATCGTGCCAAAGTATTAATTAACGCCACTGGCCCCTGGGCACAGTCGTTTATTGAAGGGCCGTTAAGCCAGACATCACCACAGCATGTTCGTTTAGTTAAAGGCAGCCATTTTATTGTTAAGCGTCTGTACCCCGGGCAGCAGGCTTATCTACTGCAAAACGATGATGAGCGAATCGTGTTTGTGATTCCCTTTGGCACTGACTTCACCTTGGTGGGCACCACGGATACCGAATACAACGGCGACCCTGCAGCCGTCGAAATGGATGACGAAGAGGAGGCCTACCTGCTACAGGCAGTTAATGACTGCTTTACTCCCCAGTTAGGCCGTGAAGATATTCTCTGGCGCTACGCTGGGGTCAGGCCATTGTGTGATGATGACTCTGCCAGGGCGAGCGATATCAGCCGTGACTATATTCTCGAACTGGGACTAGGCGATGATGATACGGCACCTTTGCTGAGTATCTTCGGCGGTAAGATCACCACCTATCGAAAACTGGCTGAAACAGCACTGGCACAACTTAAACCCTTTCTGCCGCGGATGGGTGGCGATTGGACGGCTCAGGTTCCTTTGGTGGGTGGTGATATTGGCGGCTACGGTGAAGAGGCTTACGAGCAATGGCTGCAATCCCAGGCAAATAACTACCCCTGGTTGGCGAAGGCTTTGCTAGCTCGCTTGGGTCGGGCTTATGGCTCACAATTGCATGAGGTGTTGAGGGGTGCCACTACAATGGCCGATATGGGCCGTTGTTTCGGCGCAGATTTATACCAACGCGAAGTCGAATATCTGCTTACCAAAGAATGGGCGCGCAATAGTGAAGATATCCTTTGGCGCCGCAGCAAATTGGGCCTGTATTTTACGCCGGCTCAGGTCGATAAGCTTGAGGCCTTTGTCGGTGTGTTGAATAAAAAGAATACCCAGCATTAGGTGGGACAATACTGCCGGGTCTTAGTTAGATCAGCGGCCATTGGCATTAGCACGTATTATCTGTATCAATAAAAATAAACCCTAATCCTTTCTTCTGACAACATGAGGTGCCAAGCGTGGAACGTGATCTTTTTAATGAAGAGCAGGCAATATTTCGAGATGCCTACCGCAAATTTTTGATCCGTGAAATTGAGCCTCACCGCGAGGGCTGGCGCGAAGCAGGCATTGTGCCCCGGGAGATGTTTAAAAAGATGGGCGAGCAGGGTTATTTATTAACCTGGGCCGATGAACAATACGGTGGCCTGGGTATAGAAGACTTTCGCTACCAGCAAATTATGATGGAAGAGGACGCCACCTATGGCGAGGCGGGATTCTTCCATACCCTGCACAGTCGTCTGGTTGGCCCCTATTTAAAGCACTTTGGTAATGCGGAACAACACGCACGCTTTATTCCCGGTGCGGTATCGGGGGAGAGTGTGCTCGCCGTTGCCATGACCGAGCCGGATGTGGGCAGTGACCTGGCGGGGATGAAAACCAATGCTCTGGACAAGGGTGATCATTGGTTACTAAATGGCTCGAAGACCTATATTTCTAACGGTATTAACGCGGATCTGGTGATTGTTGCGGCAAAGACAAATCCAGATAACCCCCGACAAATCGGCTTGTTTGTTATTGAGCGCGGCATGGAAGGTTTTGAACGGGGCCGCAACCTGAAAAAAATGGGCCTCAAAGCTCAGGACACAGCGGAACTGTTTTTCAACGATGTCAAAGTCCCCAAGGCCAATGTGCTGGGTGACGCCCACAAGGGCTTCCACTACTTAATGCAGGGCCTGGCTGAAGAGCGCTTAATTGGCGCTGTGGGTTACGTCGCCTGCACCAAACGGGCTTTTGAAATCACCCGCGACTTTGTGATTGAACGCAAAGCCTTTCGCCAGCGCATTGCCGACTTCCAAAACACCCGCTTTAAGCTAGCTGAATTGAGCACTGAAATCGATATGGCACAGGTCTATATCGACCACTGTGTGCAAATGCATAACCAGGGCCGCCTCACCGGTGATATGGCTGCTAAGGCCAAGCTTTATTGCAGTGAGCTTGAAGGTCGGATGATGGATGAGGGCGTGCAACTACACGGCGGCGCGGGTTATATGGATGAATACGAGATTTGCCGGCTTTATACCAATGCCCGTATTTCGCGTATTTATGCGGGTAGCTCCGAAATTATGAAAGAAATTATTGCCCGCACCATCTTTGAATAAAAACCAGCAATACGTTTTTTAATCTTTGATGCCAGCTTGTAAAGGCGGGGTGTTTGAGGGAAGGTCTGGTTAAAAGATGTAAAGGCTTACCCTAATGCTTATTGGTTTTTTGTTATTACTACTGCCAGTGGTTGTTTATATTGCTACCTTTTCACTCTCTTGTAGGCTGAAGCCAAAACTCTGCATCTTGTACAGAGTGGATGCTGGCATTATCGCTATTGCCGGTAGTAGTTTTTCCGTATATTTGGCCGCTTATAGCGGAGATCAGGGCGGTATAGTCGCCTATTTCTTTCAACTGGTAGTGATTGGGTTTTACGCTTTATTTTTAGTCACTCTGTTGGTAATAAACTATTTTCTAAAGCCGGGCTATAGGCGTGAATAAAAGCTGATCCTTAAATCATATAATGCCTCTACCGGGGGGGATAAGGGGATATGTCTGCTTATTTGTTCAGGGTTTTAATCGCACAATAAGTGGCTCGATCAAGCTTTTTATATTGGCATCTTTGTTGGTGTAATTACCGTCCAGCGGCACGATGGTGATATAGCCCTGGTGATAGGCAAGGGTGTCAGATTGTGCGATATCATTTTCAACAGCCTGAGCTTTAAACACTGGCAAATAGACATTGGAATCATCTTTTGATGGTCTGTAAGAGATTTTAAAATAGGGCGCCTGCCCCTGTTCTTTCATCACAATACCTTTGATTTCCGTAGTCGCTAGTGGTGGGTAATTAATATTTAATGCCAGCCCTTGTGGCAACAGAAAACCACTTTTACAGCGCTCTTGCGTAAGCCGGCCTACAAGATTGGTGATAAAGACTGAAATACGCTGCAAGTGTTGAATATTTTCGTCCTCGCTAAAATTAGCACCGAGTGGATCAGTGCTAATAGCAATGGCGGCAATGGGTGGGTTGATGACTTTAATCGCCGCTGTGGTTGCACCCACCGTACCGGAGATACCCGTGGCGGGGCCGAGATTGGCGCCTTTGTTTATACCCGAAATAACAAGGTCAGGCGGACTGCCTGGGGGGTAGAGGGCGCTGACTGCGAGCACCACAGATGTTGCCGGGCTTGCGCTAATGGCATAGGTATTGGCCGAGACTTGCTCGACTGCCACCGGGGCAAAGGTAATGGAGGCGCTACTGCCGCTGGCATTTTTGGCGGGGGCGGCGAGCACAACACGGTGTTTAGCCTGGATGAGGGCCTGTTGCAGGGCGACAATACCTGGCTTGTCGAAGCCGTCGTCATTGCTCAGTAGTATGTCCAGTTTGCCGTCACAGGCTACACTATCGCTGATACTTGATAGTGATACCTTTTCTCCACCCGTGGCTGACAAGGGTAAAAAGCTGGCCAGTAGCAAGTGCGCAGTGATGGTGATTCGAGTGAGCGTTTTCATTGTTATTCCCTGTGCGCGCATTTCTCTTTTATTCCCGCATCGCTGCTGCTTTATTACAAGTTCCAATCAGATCTTACAATATAGTACTTCAACTCAGGAACAGTTTACTTATGGCGTAACGAGTGTGCGTCAGATGATTATTTTGTTTAGTATTCCCTAATGCTTCAATCATGAAAATAATAATCAGTACTATAAACAGTGCAAAGACAGGGAAGGGAAGAATGAAAATAGTACTGTGCCGTCAAGGTTTTAGCGTGATACAAAAAATGCTGCAGGGGCTTTTGCCCGATGACGAAATTGTCTGTTGTGGGCCTGAAGAGATCACGACCGTGGGCAAAGATGCCGATGTGCTGATCCCCGCCATTACCCCGCTCGGCGAAGCGGAGTTGTCTCTGCCCAGGCTCAAGTTGGTACAACAGTTTGGCGCGGGGCTGGATGCCGTTGATATTCCCGCTGCCAGTAAAAATGGGGTTTACGTGGCCAATGTGCCAGCTGCTGGCACCGGCAATGCCGAGTCCGTTGCGGAGGTCGCGGTAATGCTCATGCTAACCCTGGCTCGGCAATTTCCCAAAGCGCAGCAGAACATTCGGGATGGTGTGGTTGCTGGCCCGACAGGTTGGTCGCTGAAAGGGCGCACGGCGCTGATTGTGGGCTACGGTGGCATAGGACGTGAAGTGGCGCGCAGGCTCAGTGGTTTTGAAATGGAGGTGCTTGCCGTTTCCCGCAGCGGGCCTAAAAATACCGAGCAAGAGAAGGCCATCCCCCTGGCCCAGCACCGCAGCAGTGAGGCTCTGCACGAGCTACTACCCCGGGCAGACTTTGTCATCCTCGCACCACCCTTGAATGACGATACCCGAGGTTTAATCGGGGCAGATGAATTTGCGCTAATGAAGCCGACAAGCTTTGTTGTCAACGTCGCCCGAGGTGGTGTTATAAATTATGAGGCTTTATTAGATGCCCTGAAAAACAAGCAGATTACCGGCGCCGGGCTCGATGTGTTCTGGCAAGAGCCAGCTGACCCGAGTGATCCGTTATTTGACTACAACGTGATTGCCACGCCCCATATTGGCGGTGCCACGGACTTGAGCTTTAAGGGCATCGCCAGCAAAGTAGCAGAAAATATTCGTAGAGTGGGGCGTGCTGAAATGCCAGTGAATTGCGCTAATGCCAGTGATTTTAATTAATTCAAGTGATGCAAATTATTAAGAAAAAATACGGCGGCCTAAGCTCAGGTGTGACGACCTTTTTGGCAGCTTGCGTTTTGTTCGTCGGGCTATCCGCCCATGGCGAAATTTATAAATGGACTGATGAGCAGGGTCGAGTTCATTTTTCCGACAAAGCTCCCGAGGCGGGGGTGGTTGAACCCATTGGCGATCAATTAATTATTAATTCCTATCAGGGTAGCGAAGTGACGACGGCTGATTTTTTGGATCAGCGAGATGCACAGCGAAGGGAAAAGGCCAGTCTCAAGCGCCCGCCTGTGGTGATGTACAGTGCAGTTTGGTGCGGTGTGTGTAAGTGTGCAAGACAGTTTTTTAAGGCCAATAACATCCCCTTTAGCGAATATGATGTTGAAACATCGGCTAAAGGTAAAAAGGATTTTGCACGTTTGAAAGGCCGTGGCGTGCCGGTTATTTTGATTGGAAAAAAGCGAATGAATGGCTTCGATAAACCTCGCTTCAAGCAGCTTTACGGAGGGTGATGGCAGGTAAGTATTCTCCTTAACTGACTTAAAGCGTCCCACAAAAGAAGTTTTTTGCGTATAATTCGGGCCGAAATTATACTGTTCGCATTGCTTGGGACAGAGTTTGTTCTCAGAAATGGATGTGATTCAGGTTATGGATGCCAGGGATTTTAGGCAGGGAAAGCGTAGGGAGTGTGAGCGTCGTCTGGATGAAAGGCGACTGGTGCATTTTTTGTTCGGTAGTATTGAGTGGCAAAAAAATATCGAGCGTCAATATGTTATGTGGCCGCGTACAGATAGGCGTGCGCTCGACAGGCGGGCTCTGGAGCGTCGCAATATCTCAAGAAGACAATTCCCTGGGTGCTTTAACAATAGCCCTCGCCTGTCTCAGCCGGTAAATTCAGGGGATATCTTGAGCAAAGAAGAAAGGGCGATGCTCGCCGATTTGTTTTAGATGCTGACTGGTTTTTACAGCGTCGCTTATAAAAATAATTTTTAGTCAGATGCTATTGCTTGTCTGCCAAAGGCCGAAGCCTACGGGGCTGAGTTATGTTTATGAGCTATGTTTTAGATAGTTTGTGTGCTAAAGCAGGTAGCGAGTTATCAGGTATTCGCCAGTTGTTGTAAGCCTGGAACATCGAGAATTTCAATTTCTTTTTTATCCACGGCGAGAATGCTCTGCTTTTGAAAGCGGCTGAAAACTCGGCTCACGGTTTCGACGGTCAAACCCAGGTAATTACCGATATCGGCCCGCGACATGGGCAGGCGAAAGCGAACATTCGACAGGCTGCGCTTGGCGTTGCGTGCGGAGATACTCAGTAGCAAGGTGGCAACGCGCTCTTCAGCACTGTTCTTACTGAGCAGTGATATCAGTTGCTGGTCATTAGTGATTTCTTTGCTCATCAACTTGAAAAAGTGGCGTTGAAGCGATGGCAGGGTCATGCTCAAATCTTCCATGCGATCGAAGGGGATTTCGCAAATTGCCGCTGTTTCCAGGGCAACGGCTGAGCTGATGTGGTGGGTGTGGGCAATGCCGTCCATGCCAAAAATTTCACCGGGCAGATAGAAGCCGGTGACCTGTTCTACACCCTGGTCGTTGACGCTATAGGTTTTTATCGAACCGCTGCGCACCGCATAAACGGAGCGAAATTCGTCACCACAGTTATAGACGTAGTTGTCTTTGTGAAGCGGGCGGCCACGCTGCACAATCTCATTGAGGCGATCAACTTCATCGAGTTCGAGGGCGATGGGTAGGCAGAGCGCATTCATGCGGCAATCCCGGCAATTGATTTCGGCACTGTGTGGACATCGCTGTGACATGGTCAACCCTCTGCTAATTTTGCTCAATATTGCATTATAACTCTTTTCCGACACTTCCATATAGCCAATCGTGAGTGACTTTCAGGCCTGTTTTTAGGCGCAGAGGGAATCGAAGAGTTTATCGCAGATACTGGAAAGATTGACAATACCGAGGGTATTTAAGGCCAGGCTATCGGAGTCATCCTTTAACCATTCCCTGGGAATGAGTGAGGTGAGTTGCTGCTGCAGTTGTGGGGTTGAGGGGGCAATACTGTGTTCGCAAAGTAGTTGTTGAATAAGCCGGAAATTGGACGCTTTATCGGCAGCCAGGTGAAACTGGCTTTGAACCGGTAGTCTTTTATCAGCCAGCAAGCTCACATAGCGCTCGCTGGAGGGCGTATTGTATTGGTAATTACCCGCGCTCAGGCTGAGTGCGGCGACACCAAAGCCTAGCCAAAGGGCGGGTTGTCTGGCCATATAGCCCCAGGGAGTCGCTTCAAGTTTGGTTTTCTGGGGCAAATTACCAAGGGGGTGGGAGGGCGCAAAAAAATTGTTGTTACCACAACCTCGCCATCCGCAATCGTGGAAGTGCTTGTTGATACGCACTAGCTGGTTTTGACTGGTGAATTTATCCTGCAGCGAGACCGGCCCGCTTTTCTGACTCGAGACCTCTATATGGCTACAGTGAGAGCTTTCCAGCAAGTTTAGAAGGCGGTCGATGAAGTCTGGATGAGTCTGGTCGCTGAACTTGATCACGCAGCTAAGCTCGAACGATTTGTAGTCAGCCAACATTTGCAGGGCGGTTTCAATGTTTGACAGGCTGCGGTCACCGCTGGCAACACTGGCATCAATGTTCAACTTTATGGCGTTAAAGTTTAAACCCTTGATAAGGGCTAGATTATTTTTGTCCAGCTCCATGGGTGTTACCACCATGCCGCGCGTTGAACCCTCTTGCTGATGGGTGAAATGGCTGCTGAGACGAAAGCATAATTCGGTAATGGCCTCGGGTGAAAATTGTTGTAAGGGGCTACCTAGCCACCAAACGGATGCCACCGGTTGATGACGGTTGTAGAGTGAACGCCGCAGGGTGACTTCCTGACAAATCAGGTGCTCGTAGTCGTGAACGCGCTGCTGGGGGCAGTAAATATTGATGCCAATTTGCGCGATACTACTCAGCTCTGGGCTGGCTGACTCCGCTACTGAAGGTGAAATGTTATTACTTTCATAGAGGGGAAACAGCGAGGGTTTAAAGCCGGTCGTGAGGGAGCGCTGAATTTGAGAGTGGCTAAAGTTTGTCATTTAGATTGCTGAGTAAGCCATTAATCGGCTTTTTTACCGTAATAATATGAGTGCTGACTCTAGAGGGCATAGGGGGTGGGGTATATGACTTGTATCAAACAGCTTCCCGTCGTTGCTATATTTCGTGGCTTGAATTGATATGCTCAGGCTTGATACCTTGTAAGCGACGCCCTGTAATTCAGGCGCTACAGATAATAAAAGGAGCCATCGATGGAAAATATACTGGCGGTAATAACCCACTGGGATGATGCCGAGGCCGTTCTCGGCGAGGCTGAAAAGCTCGGCGCACGCTTTCATACCGGCCTTGAGGTGCTAGTGCCGGTGCACGATCAACTCGGTGAGTTAAGTAAGTACCTTAATTTGCAGGACTTTAGCCAGTTGCAGGCAGAAATAGTCGCTGCCGAAAGATCTCGACTTGAGAGCCTCTGCGCGGGTAAAAACTATCGATTACATGTGGAGTGGACGACAAAAGTACACGCTACTATTGTCGAAAAAGCCCAGAGTTATGGTGCCGGTTTAATTGTCATGATGGCGAGTCACGACCCTGTCTTGTCGGTATTGATTCATACCCCGGATGACTGGCACCTGTTCCGTGATACGCCTTGCCCGGTACTAGCGATGGTGAAAGACAGAAAAGCCCGCCAGCAGGTGATAGCGGCTATTGATGCACTGGACAATCAAGAACCCCATCAGCAACTCACTGCACGGCTGCTCGACAATGCCGCCGCTCTGGCCAAGGCTGAAGGTGTCCCCCTGAAAATCTTAAGCGTAGTGCCTGACCCCGCTCTGGTTTACGCCGGTATTGTTAATGCACCGATGAGTGGAGATTTTCTACTCGACACCATGGCTATTGCCGAAAAGAAAACGCAGGCTCTGGTCGAGCACCTGGGTATTAGCCCCCAGGCTATTGATGTGGTGACCGGGCGGGTTGAAGAGGTGGTGAGCCAGCGGGCTTCACAAAATGATGCCCTGCTGGTGATTGGTAATGCTGCCAATAAAGGACTGAAGGGCTTATTAATTGGCAATACCGCAGAGCGTATTCTGCGCGGTATGAAGACGGATATGTTGGTCGTTAATTAGAGGCTTTTTAAAACAAGAGGCTCCTTAAAGCTAGAGCCCTCTTAACCTCTATGGCTGGTCGTAGGCCTTGCCCCAAAGCTGCAGCAGGCGTTGTTTGCGGCCACAATTCCAACTGTAAAACTTATAGCGCTTGGGATTCTTTTGATAGTAGTTCTGGTGGTAGTCCTCGGCGGGGTAGAACGGGCTGTTTGCTGTGACCGCCGTTTGCACGGGTGAAGGTAGTGCATCACTTGCATCGAGCTGCTGCTTACTCTTTTCAGCCAGCTCGCGCTGTTCATTGCTAGTGTAAAAAATCTCACTGCGGTACTGACTGCCTCGGTCGCAGAACTGCCCACCGCCATCGACGGGATCAATGTTATTCCAGAAGGTTGCTAGCAGTTCTTCGTAAGTAATCTTGCTGGGGTCAAAGACAATTTGCAGCGCCTCAGTATGCCCCGTTGTGCCACTGGAGACTTGCTTATAGGTCGGTTCGGCCACCGTACCGCCGATATAACCCGAGGTGGTGGAAATAACACCGTCCAGCGCATCAAAAGGCGGCTCCATGCACCAGAAACAACCGCCGGCAAAGATGGCTTTCTGGGTGTTGGACTCGGCGTACAGCGTCGGAGCTATTGAGCAGGACAGTGCAAGAATGGCGAGTAAGCGCCCCAGTGTTTGTTTAAGCCGATTGCTCATTTTTCCTTTCCCTTTCATATTGATTGATCTTGACCAGTTTAGTCGCTTTAAGTTTGATGAGCGCTTTGCTAAATCGTTCCCGATGGAAGTGCTTTTTATGCCTGTGGCAAGGGCGACTTGACTAATGATGGCGTGATAATAGACTCGAATGTCACAACATACTATGTGGCAGTCTGTAAGCTTACTGCTTACTATGAATCTTTAAAAATAATAAACACAATAAAAAATTAATAAATATGACTTCTCTCGAAGCGCGAATACAGGTGCTTGAAGACAAAGATGCCATTCGTGAACTCACGGCCAAGTACTGCTATACGGTGGTACGACAAGACTCTCAGGCATTGATTAATATGTTTACTGAAGATGGTGATTCGGCCACGGGTAACTGTGCGGTTGAAATTCGTCTGGTTGACGAGGGTAAGGCCTTTACCGTTTGCGGTCATTACGATGATGTTTACCGGCGCGTCAATGGCGAGTGGAAGTTCGCTCGGCGCGATTTTGAACTCTACCACTGGGTGCCTCTGGCAGAGGGTTGGGCGGGCCAGGGCTAGGTATTTTTTGTGAGGTTCAATCTTAGCGAGGTGAATGGTCTCAATCTTGGCGAGGTGAATGGTCTCAGGGAAGAGCGCTAATGGATATATTCAACATCGGGGCTAAAAACTTAGATTGTAAATTATGAGCCCAGATGTTGAATGAAATACCCAGAAACTGCTGCAACGATTAGCTTTTTTACAAGCTATGTTTAGTGCTTTTCGCCTTTTTTACAGCCGCCTTTCTTGCCGTGCCCGGAAGGCAGTACATCATAGATATAGCCTGCAATTTGTTGGCGACTTACTTCATCGATGGGTAGTGGCGGCATGACGCCAAATTTTTCAACCGCATGGTGGAGCATGGCGGCATTGGCGTCGGGAGCCTTCACCCAGGCAGAGACTTTTTCAATAAACTGTTCTCTGTCGGGATAGGTTTTCAGATAATGCTTTTTCACCATTGCCATGGGTGGAGCCAGGCGTTTAGGGTGACCACCACCGCTAGCCTGCTTCTCGCCACCGGACTTTTTTTGCGAATTCTTGCCTTTGCTGCCTTTGTGGGGCTGATGGCAGGCCAGACAGTTGCTCTCAAACAGGGCTTTAGCTTCACTATTGGTTTCAGCGTCCGCGGCAGAAGTGCTTTGTTCGCTGGCAATAAGCTGGGTGCTTAGTGACAAAGCCGCAAGTGTAATGATGGTTTTTAGTGGCATTTTCATTGTATCTGATCTCCTTTTTGACGGGGCTAAAGACCTCCGGCATTTTTACAGGCGCCATGCTCAGAGCCTGTTTTAGACCCAATTCATAGGCCCTATGTTAAGGCAGTGTTGGGCTCAGGTAAGTGATATTAATCAATTGCTACCTTTTACTTGAATAATCAGCTATTTGCCTTTGTAGACCGGTGGACGTTTTTCAATAAAAGACTGCACACCTTCGGCGGCATCTTCAGTATTGGCCAGTGCCTGCATCACCGGAATAAACTCATCAACGGCGGCTTTGGGGCTGTCGAAGTAATAAGCACGTGAGCTTTGCAAGGTGGCCTGTACCGCCAGTGGTGCCTGTTTGGCAATTTCTTCCGCCAGCTCCAGGGCGCGGTTAAGCTCTTCACCATCGTCGACAATTTCCTGAATAAAATTGTAACGCAAGGCCTCTTCGGCATTGAATTCATAGCCCGTTAGCAAGACTTTCATGGCGTTGCCCCAGCCAGCGCGCTCAACCATGCGGAAGGTAGCACCAGCAGCAGCCATCACTCCGCGACCCACTTCAAGCTGTGAATAGCGCGCACTTTTTGCTGAGACAACAATTTCTGTTGCCAGCATCAATTCAATAGCGGCGGTGTAGCAAATGCCATTCATGGCCGCGACCACGGGCTTAGTGCGGAAAGGGGGCTTGAGTGAGAAGGGGTCAATGCCATTGGTGGGCAAAATGGCCTCGCCTTTTTTCATTGCGTCGGCAAACTTTGGCAGGTCGAGACCAGCGGTAAAGTGTTTGCCGTGGGCGAAGAGTACGCCTACCCAGAGTTCGCTATTGTTTTCTAATTCGGCGTAGGCATCGGCCAGTTCGCTAAACATTTTTGGCGTAAAGCCATTGTATTTTTCAGGGCGGTCAATGCCGATTAAAAAAATGTTGCCGCGCACTTCGGTGCTGATTTGTCCATCGGGGTGGCGTTCGTTTTGCTCGGTAGTGCTGCTCATAGCGTGGATCCTGTTGTTTGATTTATCACTGGTTATGTTTGTTTTTAAATGATTGAAAAATTAATTTATGTGCCTGTAAATACAGGCTCGCGTTTTTCCATCATCGCGGCAATGCCCTCTCGTGCGTCATTGGAGTCAAAGCTTGTCGATTGATGAAGGGCCTCTTCCGCCAGTCGAGAATGGGGATTCCAGTCGAGGTTATTAATAATGGATTGCTTCATTAACTGTACCGCGTTTGGCGCACAGGCGGCGATTTCTTCCGCCAGCTCAAGGGCTTTGGTCCACACTTGTTCAGGGGGTAGGGCATAGTTAAAGAGGCCGATACTTTCGCCTTCACTACCACTAAAGCGCCGTCCCGTGAACATGAGTTCATTGGCTTTTGCCAGGCCGATAAGGCGCGGCAGTATGTAAGATAGCGACATGCCCGAGTGCATGCCGAGACGGGCGAAATTGGCACCGTATATGGCATTATTATTGGCGACGCGAATATCACTTAGCAGGGCGACACCAAAACCACCGCCAATAGCGTGGCCGTTGAGTGCGCCGATAACAGGCACTTTTATATTCAGCAGTTCCATGCAGATGCTGTAGGTGTCGATCAAGCCCTGTTGGCTAAAGGGTATCTTTGAATTTTCGGCGCCACCTTTAAAATCACCACCCGCGCAAAAACTTTTCCCGGTGCCAGTAATAATAAGACAGCGAATACCGGCGTCATTTTTGGCTGCGGTGATGGCTTCTTTTAAGGCATCAAGCATTTCGGGTGTCAGGCTGTTGCGATTGCCCGGGCGATTAAAAACAATCTGTCCAATTAAGGTGTGCTGGGGCTTTCTGACATTTGTTATGCCCTCAATTGTGTTGTCACTTAAACGGGCATACCAGGCCGCTTTGTCGCTCATCGTTCTAGCACCTTATGAATAATGAGGGGTGGCGACTTCGCGATGAACATAGCCTTCATCGCCGGGCATGAGTGGTGGGGCACCCTCTTTTTCTGCCTTAATGGGCAGAATTCTCGGCAGATCACGAAACTGTGCCACGGCGTCGAGCAGCTTTTGGCTCTGCTCATGCCCAGTTAAACCCTGAATGTTTTTGATGGTCGGGAAGAATATCTGAAAGTCTTCTTCGCGCTGTTTGCGCAGCGCTTCGGCTGGGTTTATCCAGCACTGTGAGACCACTTCGTGGTTGTCGATAATGGGTTCTTGTTCTGCAGGGGCACGACAAATAAAGAAGCGGGTATCGAAACGGCGGGGCATCACTATGGGTGTTACCCAGTGGCTGTAGTAGTACATCTGGTCAGTGGCCAGGGTGAGTTCTTCTTTGCGACAAATCTCTAACAAATTCATCTCGCCCTTGTTTAAAGCATCACGGTATTCGATAAAACGCTGTTTGATTGAGGGTGAGTTAAAGCTGACGATTTTCCCACTTTTGTCGTAGGCGAGTAAAATGCCCGCCTCTTCAAAAACCTCACGAATACCGCCCATCCAGTAAGCCAGACCATATTTGGGTACGCCAAGAATGGCACTGGCGTCCTGGTCGGTGTGGCCGGAATAGAGGGCCTCGTACTCTTTGTCGGCGTCGTGTAAATCGACTTTGCCGCCGGGGAAAACAAAGGCACCGCTAAAAGATTCTGATTTGCCACTGCGCTCTTGTAGCAGCATTTCGACGCCATTTTCGGAGTCGCGAACCAGAATGACGGTGGAGGCGTAGCGTAGTTCAGGGTTTTCCATTGTTTTATTCCTCTTGGATTCAAGGCTTAAAGTCACAAGGTTTCTTGTTGTTTTTATTCGCGTAAGTCGTGTGCTGGTGTTGTCAGTGGCAGACCTTGCGCTATACCTTTTGCACAATGCTTGTCGTCAGCGTAACTAAATATACGGGGCTAAACTACCATTGCGCAACAGGGTGTCGAGCAGAGCTTGCTCACGATTATCCAGAACACCCAGTTCAGCTAATTCAACGCGGTGGGAATCGGCCAGTGTTGTCGCGAAGGCCAGCGTGCAGGGGTATAGCTCACCGTCCACCGCCAGGTTTGCGGGGTCACCGGCCAGGGCGGCGAATCGAGAGGCGGGGTGGCGGCACAGTACTGTGTCCCCATCTAATTCTTCAAACGATGGGCGACCCTCTTCGGGGTCATCGTCAAACTCAGTTTCTAGTTCAGCTTCTAGTTGAAAACCGGCGTCTAACTCAAGGTCGGGATATTTACGCGTGGTCATAAAGCGGGCGAACCACTTTGCCAACTGTTCTTTGTCATCGAGCTGACGCAGGAGCAGGTTTCTAACTTCATCGATAAAAGGCTCGTCAATGACGCCCTTGGCCATTGCGCTCGTCAGAGAGGGATCGCGGTAAACCAACGCGTCAGTGGCGGTATTTTGAGACAGGAGTTCTGTGGCCAGGTCGCCCAGTAATTCCGTTGCACTGGGGGCACGAAAGCCGATAGAGTAGGTCATGCACTCGCCTTCAGCAATACCCCAGTGGGCGAGGCCGGGTGGTAAATACAATATGTCGCCGGGTTCGAGCAACCACTCTTCACTTTGCTCAAAGTTTTCGACAATACTCAGCTCTGGGCCCTTCAGTAAAGGGGTGTTGATGTCGCAGTGCTGGCCAAGTCGCCAACGTCGCTGACCCTGGCCCTGCAGTAAAAATACATCGTACTGGTCGAAGTGGGGGCCGACACTACCCTGGTCAGCGGCGTAGCTGAGCATAATATCGTCGACTCGCCACTGGGGCAGAAAGTCAAAATGGCGGAGCAGGTCGTGAACCTCGGGCACCCATTGATCGACGGCTTGTACTAACAGTGTCCAGTGACTGGGCGGTAGGTTTTGAAAGTCTTCGCCGTCAAAAGGGCCGCATTGCAGGCTCCAGTAGGGCGAGGCTTTGCTTTCAATAATAAGCCGCGATTCAATATCTTCTTCCAGCGCCAGGCCGGCCAGTTCATCGGCTTCGAGGGGGGAGATGAAGCAGGGCAGGGCCTGGCGAATTAACAGCGGTTTGCGCTGCCAGTACTCGGCAAGAAAATTGTCGAGCCCGCCACAGTTGGCAAACCACTCCTTAGATAAAGAAGGCTTAGACAAGGCGTGCTCAGACACCTAAATGTTTCTGGCCTGCTCAGCGGCATTGCCGGTGTAGCTTTGCGGTGTCATTGCCAATAATTCTTGCTTTGCCGACTCAGGAATTTCCAGGGTTTTAATAAATACGCTGAGGCTTGCCTGCGTAATATCCTGGCCACGAGTCAGGGCCTTGAGTTTTTCGTAGGGCTCGGGCACACCGTAACGGCGCATCACGGTTTGAATCGGCTCGGCGAGTACCTCCCAGGAATTGTCGAGATCATCGCTCAAGCTTTGGGCATTGAGCTGCAGTTTGCTGAGACCTTTTTCGATCGAGCTGTAGGCAATCATGCTGTAGCCGAGGCCGACACCCATATTGCGCAATACGGTGGAGTCGGTGAGGTCACGCTGCCAGCGCGATACCGGTAATTTAGCGGCTAAATGATTGAGCAGTGCGTTGGCGATGCCGAGGTTGCCCTCGGAGTTTTCAAAGTCGATGGGGTTGACTTTGTGGGGCATGGTCGACGAGCCCACCTCGCCAGCAATGGTTTTTTGCTTGAAATAGCCGATGGAAATATAGGCCCAGATATCGCGGTTGAGGTCGATTAGAATCGTGTTCGCTCGGGCGATGGCGTCGAATAATTCGGCAATATAATCGTGGGGTTCAATTTGCGTGGTGTAGGGGTTTAAACACAGACCCAATCCAGTAATAAATTGTTCGGCATTGGCCTGCCAGTCGATGTCAGGGTAGGCGCTGAGGTGGGCGTTGTAGTTACCCACGGCGCCGTTGACCTTGCCGAGGATTTGCACGGCGCGGATCTGCTCGATTTGGCGTCTTAGCCGGGCGACCACATTGGCCAGTTCTTTACCCATAGTGGTGGGAGAGGCCGTTTGCCCGTGGGTGCGCGACAGCATTGGCTGATTGGCGAATTCGTGGGCGAGGGTAGCTAACGTGCTGCAGATGTTTTCCAGGGCCGGCAGTAGAACCTCATCGCGGCCCGTTTTTAGCATCAGCGCGTGGGAGAGATTGTTAATATCTTCAGACGTGCAAGCGAAGTGGACAAATTCACCGGCAGCATTGAGCTCTTCATTGTCAGAGAAATAGTCTTTAAGAAAGTACTCCACCGCCTTCACATCGTGATTGGTGGTGCTTTCAATGCCTTTGACCGCTGCCGCGTGGCTCTCGTCAAACTCGGTTAACAACTGCTCGAGGAAGTTGTTGGTTGCTGCAGAGAAAGCCGGTACTTCACTAATGCCGGGGTGGTTGGCGAGTTGCTGTAACCAGCGTACTTCAACCTGAACACGGTATTTAATTAAGCCGAACTCGCTAAAAATAGCGCGTAATGCGCTGGTTTTAGAGCCGTAGCGGCCGTCGATGGGAGAGACGGCGGAGAGTGCAGAGAGATCCATAAAGAGTGTCCAGGTGCGAGTAAAAAAATAAAGCGATCAATAACGAACTAAGGGATTGGAGCTGGTGTTGCGATTAATGCCGGGCATTTTAACGGATTTTGCCAGGCTCCGGGGGCTTACCGCGCTTCTTGTTGTAAAGTTTCAAGGTGCTTGAGTATGTGGCTGCGAAACACTAAAAAATGCCAACGCCGACCACCCAGTTGCTGCCAGAGGATGGCCGCACGAATGGCGGCAAATAGCAGGCAGCGCACACGATTGGCGACTGAGGTTTGCTGTAGATGGCCGGCCTGACCACTTACCTGAATGCGAAAGCGTTGAGTGCTAATGGTATTTTGATAAACGTCGGCAATATTGGCGATCACATTGTCGTGACTCAGGGTGAAGTGTTCAGCCTGGGTTTTGGCGCGTTCAATGCCCTGGCCGATTTGTTCGAGCATGGCAGTGTCTTTGCCGACCTTGCGCTGTAAATGCATCACGCCAATCACATAGCGCAGGGTGTCGGGGCGACGGTTTTTATACTTGTCGCGAAACAGTTGCTGAATGGTCTCTATGCCAATCTCAAGATTATTCGCGGCGTTGTGCTCGCCGTAGCTGAAAACGGCTTCAGTCGAATCTGGATTTTGTTCCAGTAAACTGTTGATTTCAACACTCAGTTGGTCAGCGGGAATACTGCCGGTGCGCGCCAGGTTGTCGACCAGTTGGCAGGCCTGAAATACGCCGGCCAGCGCTATTGCCTGGTCGCGAGTTGGAAGGCGCATCACTCTGGGTTCCAGCTACTTTCGATAACACCGCCGCCCAGGCAAATATCATCCTGATACATCACCAGCGATTGTCCCGGTGTTGCCGCGCGTTGGGGTTCGTCGAAGGTGACAGTGCAGACAGTGCCATTCTGGCTAACCTTAATACGACAGGCCTGGTCACTTTGGCGGTAGCGAATTTTGGCCATGCAGGAAAACTCAGCGCCGGTGGGGCGAGGGTTGATCCAGTGCAACTGACTGACTTTGAGCGCAGAGGTAAACAGCAAGGGGTGGTTATTACCCTGAGCGACGACCAGTGTGTTGTTGGGCAGATCTTTGGCGACCACATACCAGGGTGCTTCGTCCGCCGTTTTTACGCCGCCAATGCCGAGCCCTTCACGCTGACCGAGGGTGTAAAACATCAAACCCTGGTGCTCGCCCAGCTGAGTGCCGTCGGGTGTTTTCATCGGCCCCGGTTGTGCGGGTATGTACTGCTCGAGAAAGTCTTTAAAGCGGCGCTCGCCGATAAAGCAAATACCCGTGCTGTCTTTTTTGTTGTGGGTAATGAGGTCGTGCTCTTCGGCCAGTCGTCTGACCTCGGGTTTTTCCAGCTCACCCACAGGAAAGAGTGTTTTAGCCAGGGCGGCCTCTTCAACGGCGTGCAGGAAGTAGCTCTGGTCTTTGTTGTTGTCGAGGCCTTTGCACAGCAAAGTACGGCCATTTTCAAGGTCTTTACGCACATAGTGGCCGGTGGCGATAAAGTCGGCACCCAGCAACTCGGCATATTCGAGGAAGACCTTGAATTTAATTTCCCGGTTGCAGAGGATGTCGGGGTTGGGGGTGCGGCCGGCGCGGTATTCATCGAGGAAATATTCGAAGACGTTATCCCAGTACTCGGCGGCAAAGTTGGCGCTGTGCAGGGGAATACCCAGGGTTTTACAGACCTTTTCCGCATCGTTCAAATCTTGTTTGGCGGTGCAGTATTCAGTGCCGTCGTCCTCGTCCCAGTTTTTCATAAACAGGCCTTCGACCGCGTAGCCTTGTTGTAGTAACAAGAGGGCGCTAACGGAGGAGTCGACACCGCCGGACATGCCGACGATGACTTTGCTGGTTTTATTGGACGCTGGGCTTGGGGTGTTTGGCATGAACTTTACGGCTGACCTGAGAAGCTGGAGATAAAGAAGCCATTCTACCGATAATCGCTAATGATCTCTAATGGGTAGCGCTTACCGCTACAATAATCGTTGAGTGTTTCAATAACCATTGGACTACGCATCTCACTGTGTCGTGCGCGCAACTCGGTTTCGCTGAGCCACAGGGCTTCGATAATGTCGCTATCGAGTACAGCTTGTTCGTCCCGCTCCAGCGCTTCACAAAGAAAGGCCATACGGTAGTAGGTGACCTGATTGTGGGGCGAGGTGTAAATACTGATGCCGAGCAAGTGGCGTGGTTCTACCCGCCAGCCCGTTTCTTCGAAGGTTTCTCGCTTGACGGCTTCGAGTATGCCCTCACCGGGTTCGACGTGGCCCGCAGGCTGATTGATAACGATGCGCCCATCGTCCTCTTCCTTCACCAGTAAAAAGCCCTGCTCGCCGGGTACGAGTGCGGCGACAGTTAAGTGAATCTGATGGGGCATACGTTTTCTCCTGAGTTGCTCGGCAGGGGTGTCTTTAATAGGAGGGCTTCATTCTAGCAGGCCTGGTTTTTCGCGTTTTATGCCTGCCTGGGGGGGAGTGCGAGGGCGAGGCGACCTTTATTTGCAGATGCTCGCCGGGCTTGAGTCCATCAATAGACCACTCGCCAATCTGGATGCGCACCAGGCGCAAAACGGGAAAACCAACATGGGCGCACATACGCCGCACCTGGCGATTGCGGCCCTCGCGGATCGTCAGTTCGGTCCAGCTGGTGGGGATATTCTTGCGCTCGCGGATGGGGGGCGTTCTATCCCAAATAGTGGGCTCGTTAATTTTGCGTGGACTGGCGGGGAGGGTGGGGCCATCTTTCAGTGTTATGCCTTTCGCTAAACGCTCAAGTGCGAGTTCTGTTACCTCACCCTCAACCTGTGCGAGGTAGGTTTTTTCCAGTTTGAAGCGGGGATTGCTGATTTGTGCCTGCAGGGCACCGTCATCGGTTAGCAGTAACAGGCCTTCGGAGTCACGGTCCAGGCGGCCAGCGGGGTAAACATCGGGAATGTCCAGGTAGTCAGCCAGCCCGGGGTGGCCATCGGCAGCGGTAAACTGGCTGAGCACGCCGAAGGGCTTGTTAAAAAGAATCAGTTTAGCCATAGCCTGCGCAAGAGAGTGAGTGATTGGCGCATTCTAGTGGAGCAAGGGGCATTGTTACAGTCGCTAATAGAGTCGGTCTTACCTGCTCCGGATGTTTGCCTGGCAAGGGAGTACTTAGAAGTGGAGGCTAAGCAGCGGCAAGCCAGGGCAGGCATTAAATAGCCCCGCTCTGGAGTACGTTAGTGACGTGCTGATTGGCTGCCCCAGTTGCCTGTGACAACCAGGCTGGTGGCGTTAGGCTTTAATGGTTAAAGCTGTCGACCGCACTGACCGGCGCTTCATGGCTGCAGGGCTGGCGATTATCGTTACCATTTGCGGTTGACTCACCGGAGCGAATATTAGCCGCGTGTACGCCCTTACTACCTTGAATAAGGTCGAAAATAACGCTTTGTCCCGCTTTGAGAGTTTTATAACCTTCCATTTCGATGGCCGAGTAGTGGGCAAAAATATCATCACCGCTGCTATCATCAGCGAGTAGAAAGCCGTAACCCTTGGCATTGTTGAACCATTTCACTGTACCTTGTGGCATAAGACGCCTCCTGAACACATTTATTTTTATAGTTAGTATTTTTTTTTACACTATTGGTCTGCCTGGTAAAGCCATTCCATAGCAGGGCAGAAAACCAATGGGTTTATCAGCCCCATTTTTAAGCGCTAAGGCAGAAGATGTCAAGCTGTGAGGTTTGCCGGGTGTGTTGCAGTGAAGGGCGATCGACAAAATTCCCGCCTCGGTGATGAAAGTTATTCTCAAGCGGCGTATGCTGTGCCTACAATATAAAGCCCAAGAAACAATGACAGAAACAGTAATGCAATGCTTTAAAAATACCCGGCTACAAAGTGATGATGGCGCGGGTGACGACTCTTTTGATGACATCGGCGATGGCACTACGGCTATCGCCGATGCCGTTAAGCCCAAGTTAAAAAAACCCCCTATGTATAAGGTTTTTTTGCTTAACGACGACTACACGCCGATGGAGTTTGTGGTTGAGGTGTTACAGCTTTTTTTCTCCCTCGATAAGGAGTTTGCCGTTCGAGTGATGCTAAAAGTACACACCGAAGGCAGGGGTGTTTGCGGGGTTTACAGCCGGGAGGTCGCCGAAACCAAGGCTGGTATGGTGAATGGTTATGCGCGCGAAAAAGAACACCCCTTGCTGTGTGAAATCGAACCTTCCGAAGATAATGATGATGACGGCCTTTAGCGGGAGTAGCTCATGCTAAGTCGAGATTTAGAAAGTACTTTAAATACCACCTTTCAGGGTGCCAATACCAAGCGCCATGAATTTGTCACCGTTGAGCACCTATTACTGGCGTTGCTCGACAACGGTTCGGCTATTGACGTACTCAATGCCTGCGGTGCCGATATTGACGTGCTGCGTAATGACCTGGGTGAATTTATTGAGTCCACCACGCCGCTGCTTCCTGAGGGTGACGAGCAGAGAGAGACTCAGCCGACCCTGGGTTTTCAACGGGTGATTCAGCGCGCTATTTTTCACGTGCAGTCTTCCGGTAAAAATGAAGTGCAGGGCGCCAATGTGCTGGTGGCTATTTTCAGCGAGCAGGAAAGCCAGGCGGTTTATTTCCTGCGCTTACAGAATATTTCCCGCATTGACCTGGTGAATTATATTTCCCACGGCATTGCCAAATACGCCAACCACTCTGAGCGCGAGGGTGACGAAGCTGAGAGTTCGCCCAATGTCGATAACAGTGGTGGCGATGCCCCGGCACCGGAAGCGACTTTTCTGGAGCAGTTTTGTAGCAACTTAAATCAACAGGCTGAGCAGGGCTATATCGACCCTCTGGTAGGGCGTAGTGCAGAACTGGAACGCGTAGGGCAAGTATTGCTACGTCGCCGCAAAAACAATGCCTTACTGGTGGGTGAGTCGGGGGTTGGTAAAACGGCGATTGCCGAGGGGCTGGCCAAGCTTATTGTAGAGGGTAAGGCTGCGGAGCCACTGGCAAACAGCGTTGTCTATTCTCTCGATATGGGTGCTTTGTTGGCGGGTACCAAGTACCGTGGCGATTTTGAAAAACGCTTTAAAGGCTTGCTCGCCGAGTTAAAAAATGAAGAACACTCGATTTTGTTTATCGACGAAATTCATACCATCATCGGTGCCGGAGCTGCATCGGGTGGAGTGATGGATGCCTCCAATTTGCTCAAGCCCCTGCTGACCTCGGGCCAGTTACGTTGTATTGGCTCCACCACCTATCAGGAATATCGGGGCATTTTCGATAAGGACAGAGCGTTGTCTCGGCGCTTTCAGAAAGTTGATGTCCCCGAGCCCTCGGTGGCCGAAACAGTCGATATTCTAAAGGGCCTGAAGTCTCGTTTTGAAGAGCATCACGGTTTGCGCTATACCCAGGGTGCACTGAAATCTGCAGCGGAATTGTCGGCAAAATATATTACCGATCGCTTCCTGCCCGATAAAGCTATTGATGTGCTCGACGAAGCCGGTGCTTTTCAACAGTTACAGCCAGCGTCGAAGCGCAAAAAAACCATTGGTGTGGTGGATGTTGAAAATACTATTGCCAAAATTGCCCGTATTCCGGCGAAGAGCGTCTCCTCCTCCGATAAAGAGCAACTGCGCAACTTGGGTGACAAGCTCAAGCGCGTGGTCTTTGGTCAGGATGAAGCTATTGAATCCCTCGACTCGGCTATCAAGCTTGCCCGTGCGGGTTTGCGTGAGGCGACTAAGCCGATTGGCTCCTTTCTGTTTGCCGGGCCAACGGGTGTCGGTAAAACAGAAGTGTCCCGCCAATTGGCGCTGACACTGGGCGTTGAACTGCAGCGCTTTGATATGTCGGAGTACATGGAGCGCCACACCGTATCGCGTTTGATCGGTGCCCCTCCGGGTTATGTCGGTTTTGACCAGGGCGGCCTGCTCACCGATGCGGTGAATCAGCATCCCCATTGTGTGGTGCTGCTCGATGAGATTGAAAAAGCCCACCCCGATGTTTTCAATCTGCTCTTGCAGGTAATGGATCACGGTACGCTCACTGACAACAATGGCCGCAAAACGGATTTCCGTAATGTCATTTTGATTATGACCACCAATGCCGGTGCCCGCGAAATGAGTCGCACCTCGATGGGCTTTACCACGCAGGACAATAGCAGTGATGGTGTGGAGAGCATTAAAAAGATGTTTGCCCCCGAGTTTCGCAATCGTCTCGATGCCATCATTCAATTCCAGTCATTGGGTAGCGATATTATTGGCACCGTGGTCGACAAATTTCTGGTTGAACTACAGGCTCAGCTCGACGATAAGTCGGTGGCCCTTGAGGTGGATGAGGGCGCTCGCCTGTGGCTCGCCGAGAATGGTTATGACGAAGATATGGGCGCACGGCCCATGGCTCGACTGATTCAGGAAAAACTGAAAAAACCACTGGCCGAAGAAGTGTTATTCGGTAAATTATCTAGCGGTGGCGGTACGGTTAAAGTCAGTCTTGAAGATGGTGAAATTGCGATTGAGATCATTGCTGCTTAACACCTTATTGCTTAGTACCTTAAAAGCTTAGTGCAAAAGGATGGAGCGCGAGCCGTCGAAGGCTCGTTAGAGGAAAATTGCAAAGGCTGGCCCTAAAGCTCGGGAATGAAATCGCCAGCATAAAAAAACCGGGCAATTGGCCCGGTTTTTTTATGCTTCGCACTATCTAGCGTGGTCGCTCTAAGGCAGAAGCCTAACGTAAAAGGTCTAGCGCGCCCGGTAGGTGATTCGGCCTTTGCTCAAATCGTAGGGCGTCAACTCAACCTTGACCTGATCACCGGTCAAAATACGAATGTAGTTCTTGCGCATTTTGCCAGAGATATGGGCGGTCACAACATGACCGTTCTCCAGCTTTACGCGGAATGTGGTATTGGGCAGGGTGTCAATCACCTCGCCGTCCATTTCGATATGTTCTTCTTTCGCCATACTACTGCCTGATTCCAGCTGTGCTTGTAAACATCGGGGCGGCATTGTGCACTATTAAATTGCGCTTAGCAAAAATAACCACCTTTACAGTGGTTATTTGCTGGAGATAGAAGCGTTGCGGCTCCTTTAGGTGAGCAGGTTGAGAGTAGAGCGCTTTAATATTGCTCTTTGCTGGCGCTAGATGCGGCTTGCTGTGTGAGCCTGCTGACTTCGCGGTCGATGGTATAAACACCGTGGCCTTCGGCGGTAATCATTTCGATACGATCGAGAGTTGACTTGAGTTTAAACTCTTCTTCATGCTGTTCTGCGACGTACCACTGCAGGAAGTTATGGGTGGAAAAGTCCTTTTCGTTGAGGGCGATTTCTACCAGAGCGCTAATATCGCGTGATATTTTGACCTCGTGCTGAAGAGTCTCCTGAAAAAGATCTTTCACCGAGTCCCACGATGTTGGTGGTGCGGCTATCTGTCCAAGCAGAGGTAAAGCGCCAGTTTCCAGCATGTAGTCAAACAACTTTTCCATGTGCTGCTTTTCTTCGTTGGCCTGTAAGCGAAAGAAATCGGCGCAACCATCATAGCCCTTGCTCGAACACCAGGCGCTCATTTGTAGATAAAGTACCACCGAATAGCTTTCAGAATTTATTTGCGCATTCAGTTTTTTTGTCAGGTCATCGCTGAGCATTGTGTTTTCCTAATAACAACGTAAGACGCGGGATTTTATCACAGCTGGGGCCCCGCTTTTAACTGGGCCTACTTGCTACCGATCAATAGATTTTGAGTTAGATGCTGGGGTTTTTGTCGGCAGAAAGGGGAGCCTTGAACGTTTTAGATACGCAACCAGCGGTTTTCAATATACAGCTCGCCGGGGCGAAACTTTGACTTATAGGTCATTTTCGCGCTGTCCCTGATCCAGTAACCCAAGTAGACATAGTCGAGCGCCTGTTCGCGGGCCATTTCAATTTGCCGGAGGATGGCGAGAGTACCCAGGCTGCGCTCTGACAGGTCGGGGTCGTAATAGGTGTAAATGGCCGACAAGCCATCATCAAGCCAGTCACTCACGGCGCAGGCGACCAGTTTTTGATCGAGCCGAAACTCGATAAAGCGAGAGCACTCCCAGGGCTTACCGATAAAGTCTCGATACTGGGTCATGGTGGCGGGGTACATATCGCCATCGCTGTGGCGGGTGTCGATATATTTTTGATAGAGGGTGTAATGCTCATCGAGGTTGATATTCGCTTCGATTTCAGCGCTGATATCTTTATTGCGTTTCAGGCAGCGCTTTTGGCTGCGGGTGGGCTGGAAGCCAACAACCGGGACGCGCACCGGAATACAGGATTTACAGGAGGCACAGCGCGGCGCGTAAATATATTGCCCGCTGCGCCTAAAGCCAATTGTCGACAAGTGGCTATAAGCCTCTGTATCTATAGGGTGTTTTGGGTCGACGAAGGCGGTGGTCGCCTGCTTGTCTTCGAGATAGCTGCAGGGGTGAGCCTCGGTTAAATAGAGCTGTATTTTGTGTAAGTCTGGCGTGATATCTCTGCTCATCTTTCGCCCTGTCAGTGTTCGCTGTGGATTTTGAAAGCGATTTTGCGGTTTTTGTTTGCCGCTGTAAGAGCTAGACCTTAGTTGAAATGAGGCTGGCAGGCCAGTCTATTGTGAGCTGTGCCGCTTCTTCGAGAATGGCACAGAAATCCTCGCGAGCCATGTTTTGTGCGCCAAGAGAGTTGAGATGTTCGTTTTCAATCTGGCAATCAATCAGTACAAAGCCCGCTTCCTCCAGCCCTTTGGCAAGATGGCTAAAGGCGATTTTGGAGGCATTGCTGGCACGGCTGAACATCGACTCGCCACAAAATACATTGCCAATCGCCAGGCCGTAAAGCCCGCCGCACAGTTGACCGTCCAGCCAGTATTCAACGGAGTGGGCATGGCCGGCTTCGAACAGGCGGCTATAGGCGGCGATCATCTCGGTGCTAATCCATGTGTGGTTTTCGCCGGGTCTGTCTAAATGTTCGGGGCGGGGTTCGGCACAAGCCTTGATAACGGCTGCGAAGGCCTGATCGGTGGTGACGCGATAGCCACCCCGGCGCAAGGTTTTAGCGAGGCTTTTGGAAATATGGATTTGTTCGGGGACGATAACGGCGCGGGGGTTGGGGCTCCACCAGAGGATGGGCTGACCCTGCTCGTACCAGGGGAAGATGCCCTGGCGATAGGCGTTTAGCAGTGTGCCAACGGACAGGTTGCCACCAGCGGCAAGCAGGCCGTCGGGGTAGTCCAGCGCCGTGGCGGGGTCGGGGAATACCGGGTGCTGGGGGTCGAGAAAGGGCAGGTCCACGATTTAAGTCTATGCCTTATTGTTGGTAAATAAACGTAAGCCTGCCCATGTCTCTTTATAGTGCGCCTAATCGCTCGCCTTATAGTTCGCTTTATAGCTCGTCGAGATATTTCTCGGCATCCAGTGCCGCCATGCAGCCCGAGCCCGCAGAGGTGATTGCCTGACGATAAGTGTGGTCGGCAACATCGCCTGCCGCGAAAACGCCCGGTACGCTGGTCGCTGTGGCGTTGCCGTTGAGGCCGCCCTGAATGGTAATGTAGTTATTGTGCATCTCTAACTGCTCGCTAAAAATGCCCGTGTTCGGTACGTGGCCAATGGCGATAAAAACGCCCGGCAATTCCACTTCGCGGGTCGAATCGTCGATGGTGCTTTTCACGCGCATACCCGTCACGCCAGCCTCATCACCCAGTACTTCGTCGAGGGTGTGGTTCCACATTATGGTGATATTGCCGTTTTCGGCGCGCTCGAGGATTTTGTCCTGCAGGATTTTTTCCGAACGCAGTTGATCGCGGCGGTGCACCAGTACCACTTCGCTGCAGATATTGGCTAAATACAGGGCTTCTTCAACCGCCGTATTGCCACCGCCAATCACTGCAACTTTTTTGTCGCGATAGAAAAAACCGTCGCAGGTAGCGCAGGCGCTGACGCCCTTGCCCATAAAGGCCTCTTCCGATGGCAGGCCTAAATACTGGGCCGAGGCACCGGTGGTGATGATCAATGCGTCGCAGGTGTAGCTCGCGCTACCCTGTAAACGAAAAGGCCGTTGCCTTAAATCAACTTCTTCGATATGATCAAAAATCACTTCTGTTTCAAAGCGTTCGGCATGTTTTTGCATTCTCGACATTAACTCTGGGCCCTGTACGCCGTCGGCATCGCCGGGCCAGTTGTCGACATCGGTGGTGGTGGTTAGCTGTCCCCCGAGCTGTATGCCAGTGATGACCACAGGGTTGAGGTTTGCCCTGGCCGCATAAACAGCGGCCGTCCAGCCCGCTGGGCCCGAACCGAGAATAATCAAACGATGGTGTTGTGCGTCCGCCATAATGCCTCGCAAATGAAGAGATGGGTTGGAAAGGGCGCTATGATAATGAATCTAGCCTGTGACGCCAAACAAGTACGCAAAATGGCTGTTTTACACGTAAGATAGGCCCTGAAAAACATCCTGCCGAAAGGCTGTTTTAGCAGTGACCCGAAGATAGTGAGTCAGGCGTAAATCGACAACACCGGCGACGAGAAAAACATTGAGCAAAGCGGCCTCTAAAAGTAAAAGCAGTACCCGCGCCACAGCGGATGAGCAAGAGAAAATATCCCTGCGTAAACGCCTGCTGCGGCAAGAGGGTGCGTTGATAGGCTGGATAGTGCTCTGTGCCTATTTGATGCTTGCCTTCAGCTCCTATTCAAAAGACGATGCCAGCTTTTCATACACCGGCAGTGCCGAGGGCATTACCACCAATGCCGCTGGCCCCGCCGGCGCCTGGCTGGCCGATATCTTCTTTTCACTCAGTGGTTACGTTGCCTATCTCTTCCCCCTGTTACTTGCGGTCAGGGCCTGGAATGTTTTTCAGCAGCGCAAAATAGAAGATACCGGCTTTGACGGTGTCACGTTTATATTGCGTCTCATTGGTTTGCTGCTGGTGATGATCTCTGCCACCGCGCTGATGGAGATCCACCACGGTGGTCAATCGGCCCTGCCTCACGGTATTGGCGGCATACTCGGTAGTAGTGTCGGTGAAGCCGCAGCATCGGCTTTTAGTTACCTCGGTAGTACTCTGTTATTACTGGCAATTTTTCTCTTTGGTGTCACCGTTTTTACCGACCTCTCATGGTTGGGTCTGGTCGATAGTTGTGGGCGCTTAAGTCTAGGGCTCTATAACAAGCTGCGACCCATGCTTGTTGAGTTTTACGACCAGCGTCGTGATAAGCGCAATTCAGAGGCCGCTTCGAAGTCTCGCGAAGAAGTGTTCCTGCAGAAAAAACAAAAACTAGAGAAGCGCAAAGAACCGGTTATTTCTAAGCCCCTTATTGCCCCAGCGCCGAGTAAGCGGGTTGAGGCTGAAAAACAGGTGCCATTGTTTGAAGATGTACCCAACGGTTCACTGCCCCCTTTAAATCTTCTCGACAAGGCATCAGAGAATAATAGCCTCGGTTTCTCTCACGAGGCCCTAGAGGCCATGTCGCGCTTGCTCGAATTGAAGCTGCAGGACTTCGGCATTGGCGCCGAGGTTGTCGAAGTGCTGCCCGGGCCGGTGATCACTCGTTTCGAGGTGCAACCCGCCGCCGGTATTAAAGCCAGTCGTATTAGCGGCCTGTCGAAAGATTTGGCGCGCTCCCTCGCGGTGATCAGTGTGCGTGTGGTTGAGGTCATCCCCGGCAAGTCGGTGATTGGCATTGAGATACCTAACGAACACCGCGAAATGGTAATGCTCGGCGATGTGCTTTCCTCGCGCGTTTACGATGAAGCCAAATCGCCGTTGTCGATGGCTCTGGGTCACGACATTTCTGGTGAGCCGGTGATCGCCGATCTGGCGAAAATGCCCCACTTACTGGTGGCCGGTACCACCGGTTCGGGTAAGTCGGTGGGCATTAATGTCATGCTGGTGAGCCTGCTGTTTAAAGCCTCCCCGGAAGAAGTGCGGCTGATTTTGGTTGACCCCAAAATGCTTGAGCTGTCGGTTTACGATGGCATTCCCCACTTGCTGACCCCGGTGATTACCGATATGAATGATGCCGCCAGTGGCCTGCGTTGGTGTGTCGGTGAAATGGAGCGACGCTATAAATTGATGGCCGCACTGGGGGTGAGAAACCTGGCCGGCTATAACCGTAAAATTGAAGAAGCTGAAAAGGCGGGTGAGCCTCTCACCGATCCTCTTTGGCAGCCCGATGAAGATGTGGCTTTGTTTACCCAGCCAGTAACTGAGGCGCCTGCGCTAGAAAAGCTGCCCTACATTGTGGTGGTGATCGACGAGTTTGCCGACATGATGATGATCGTCGGCAAGAAGGTCGAGCAGTTGATTGCGCGTATTGCCCAGAAGGCGAGGGCAGCGGGTATCCATTTAATTCTCGCCACCCAGCGCCCCTCGGTCGATGTCATTACCGGCCTGATTAAAGCCAACGTGCCGACCCGCATCGCCTTTCAGGTTTCGTCCAAAATCGATTCGCGCACCATTCTCGACCAGGGCGGTGCCGAGCAGCTCCTTGGTCACGGTGACATGCTGTATCTGCCCTCGGGCACCAGCGTGCCGACCCGCGTTCACGGTGCCTTTGTTGATGACCACGAGGTCCACAGCGTGGTGGCCGACTGGAAGGCCCGTGGCGAGCCAGATTATATTGATCAAATTACCGACGAGGCCACGACTAGCTCCATCCCCGTACCGGGCTATAGCAGCGATGACGGTGCTAGCGGCGACCCCGAAGCCGACCCTCTTTACGATGAGGCGGTCGACTATGTGCTAACCAGCCGCCGTGCGTCTATCTCCTCGGTGCAGCGTAAATTGCGAGTGGGTTACAACCGTGCAGCTCGTTTGATTGAGGCGATGGAGGCTGCAGGGGTGGTCAGTGGCATGAATACGAATGGCAGCCGCGAAGTGCTGGTGCCTGAACGTGCGGGTTAAGTTAATGAATCAGTTTGTTTCGTTTGGGCCACGTCGTCTTGTTTGCTCGCTCTATCTGGCGCTGGCTTGTCTGGTGCCGACAGCAGTACTTGCAGATGACTCCGCCGCCACACAATTAAAAGCCCTGTTGCAGCCACTCGTTACTTTACGGGCGGATTTTAGCCAGCGCATTTTCTCCGCCGACGGTTATGAAATACAAAGTAGCCAGGGCGAGATGCACGTTGCTCGGCCGGGTAAGCTACGCTGGATTATCGCCCCGCCCATGGAGCAATGGCTGATTAGCGACGGTAGTACGCTGTGGCTCTACGATCCCGATTTAGAGCAGGTGATTATTCGACCCTTCCAGCAAAGTATTGCCGATACGCCGGCCATGTTATTTGGTGGTGGCGCCGATCAACTGGAAGAAAACTATAGTGTCAGCGTGAGTCGCTCAGAGGATGGCGCTTCCTACATACTCAAGCCGCTTGTCTCTACCGGCTTGTATGAGCAAATTACTCTGGTATTTTCGGGCGAAACGCCAATACAAATCATAATTGTCGACTCCCTTGCCCAGCGCACCGACATTGTTCTCAGTAACGCCCAGCGCAATATGCCCTTGAGTGAAGAGCAAATAGACGCGCTGTTCAATTTCATTCCGCCCCCCGGCGTCGACATACTGCAAGATGACTGAGTCTCTTTTTTCGTCGTCATCCTCAGCGGCTGAAGAATCCTATCAACCATTGGCCGCGCGTATGCGGCCGCGCCAGCTCGACGACTTTTTTGGCCAGCAACATTTACTGGCAGCCGGTAAACCCCTGCGCGATACCATTGCCGGTGGCAAGCTACACTCGATGATTTTCTGGGGGCCGCCGGGGGTGGGTAAAACCACATTGGCGCGCTTAATAGCGGAAACCACTGACGCTAGTTTTCAGTCGCTTTCAGCGGTATTGTCCGGGGTCAAAGATATACGTGCGGCCATCCAGCAGGCCGAAATGGAGAGGGCGCAGTACGGGCGCAATACCATTTTATTTGTCGACGAAGTGCATCGCTTTAATAAGTCACAGCAGGATGCCTTTTTACCCTTTGTCGAAAATGGCACCATTGTTCTGGTCGGTGCCACCACCGAAAACCCCTCCTTTGAATTGAATAATGCACTGCTATCTCGCTGTCGGGTTTATGTACTACAGGCGCTCGATAACGAGCAAATTGCCGGTGTTATTCAGCGTGCGCTACTCGACACCGAGCGTGGCTTTGCCGGCAAGTTAAGCATTAGTGATGAGGCTCTTGCGCTGTTGGTTAGCGCTGCCGATGGCGATGCCCGCAAGTCCCTTAACCTACTCGAAATCGCCAGTGACTTTGTTGCATTGGGTGATGAGGGTGATGAGGGCGCGGCAACGATCATCGAGCGCGCTCAGGTCGAACAGGTCATTACCACTGACACGCGGCGTTTCGACAAGGGCGGCGAATATTTTTACGACCAGATTTCTGCCCTCCATAAAGCCGTGCGCGGTTCATCCCCCGATGGCGCGCTGTACTGGTTTGCACGAATGATCGACGGCGGTTGTGACCCCCTCTACATTGCCCGCCGCGTAGTGCGTATGGCCAGTGAAGATATCGGCAATGCCGACCCCCGCGCGCTGCGCATCGCCCTCGATGCGTGGGAGGTGCAGGAGCGCCTCGGTAGCCCCGAGGGTGAACTCGCCATTGCTCAGGCCATCGCCTACATGGCGGCAGCGGCCAAGAGCAACGCTTTGTACAGCGCCTTCAATGCGGTGGTGAAAGACGTGCGTTCCATGCCTAGTCACGAAGTGCCCCTGCACTTGCGCAATGCGCCGACCAAACTAATGAAAGAACAGGATTACGGGGCCGAGTACCGCTATGCCCACGACGAGCCGGAAGGCTTTGCCGCAGGTGAAAACTATTTTCCCGAAGCCTTAAAGGACAAACAGTATTATCAGCCCGTCGAACGGGGGCTGGAGCTGAAGATCGCTGAGAAACTGCGCCACCTACGTGCCTTGAATAAGGCGAGTTCCATGCAGCGTTACACCGATAAGGATGAACCAACATGCAATGGTTAGCCGTCGCCCTCGGTGGCGCACTGGGCGCAATGGGTCGCTATGGCGTGGGCGCAATACTGTTCCCCGTCGAGGGCAGCCGTTTTCCCCTCTCGACATTGGTCGTCAATGTGCTCGGCTCGCTACTCATGGGTGTGGCGTATGTCGTCATTGTTGAGAAATCCCTGCTTAGTGGGCAGTGGCGTGAGCTGTTGATGATCGGTTTTCTCGGTGCCTTTACCACCTACTCGACTTTCTCCCTCGACGCCCTGGCTTTGTGGCAAAATGGCCACCTTGCGCTGGCGCTGTTTTATGTCGTGACGACCTTGTTTTTGTGCCTCGGCGGCACGCTCACCGGGCTTGCGCTAACACGTCTTATTTAAGCTGTTCGATGTAACTGTCGATTCAAGCTGTTGATTTAAATTATCGATTCAAACTGTTGATCTAACTTCAGGAAAACCCCGTCATGCTCGACCCCAAAACCGTCCGCTCTGATCCCGAGCACGTTGCTGAACAACTCAAAGTCCGTGGCTTTACTCTCGATGTCGCGGCTATAGAAGCCCTTGAAAACCAGCGTAAATCGCTACAGATTAATGCCGAGTCATTGCAGGCCGAGCGCAATAGCCGCTCGAAAAATATTGGTAAAGCCAAAGCCGCCGGTGAAGATATTGCCCCGCTGCTGGCTGAGGTTGACCAGTTAAAAAGTGACCTCGAGGCTGCAGAAAAAAGCCTGCACCAGGTTCAGCTAGAGCTTGAAACCCTGTTAAGTGGCATCCCCAATATTCCCGATGCTGAAGTGCCTGCCGGTAAAACAGAAGACGATAACGTTGAAATTAATCGCTGGGGCGAGGCCCGTAGCTTTGATTTCCCCATTCAAGACCACGTCGATTTGGGCGATAAGCTGGGCCTGCTCGATTTTGACGTAGCGGCGAAAATTACCGGCTCGCGCTTTGCGGTAATGCACGGCCAGCTGGCGCAATTACACCGGGCCTTAATTCAGTTTATGCTCAACAGCCACACGGTGGATAATGGTTACAACGAAGTGCATGTGCCGTTTATCGTCAACAGTGATTCTCTCTACGGCACCGGCCAATTGCCAAAGTTTGAAGAAGACCTGTTTAAGCTGCGCGTCGACAATGAGTTTTATTTAATCCCCACCGCCGAAGTCCCTGTCACCAATCTTTATCGCAACGAAATTGTCGATGCCGATAAATTGCCACTGAAGTTTGTTTGCCACACGCCCTGCTTTAGAAGCGAAGCGGGCAGCTACGGCCGTGACACGCGGGGCATGATTCGCCAGCACCAGTTTGAAAAAGTTGAGCTGGTGCAATTTGTGCGACCCGAAGAATCGCAAGAGGCACTGCTGGGTTTATTGCGTAATGCTGAAGTCATTCTTGAAAAACTCGGCTTGCCCTATCGCACCGTTATTTTATGTGGCGGCGATATTGGTTTCTCTGCGGCACGCACCTACGACATTGAAGTGTGGTTGCCCTCGCAAGATAAGTACCGGGAGATTTCCTCCTGTAGTAACTTCCGCGACTTTCAGGCGCGCCGCATGAAGAGCCGCTGGCGCAACCCCGAAAGTAAAAAGCCCGAACTGCTGCACACCGTTAATGGTTCAGGCCTGGCCGTAGGGCGCACATTGGTTGCGGTGATGGAAAACTATCAGCGTGAAGATGGCCGCATTGATATCCCCGAGGTGCTACGGCCGCTAATGGGTGGTCTAACAGTTATCGGCTAGGGGAGGACGTTACCCATGGATTATTTACCCCTGTTTCATCGCATCGCAGCGCGACCCTGTTTGGTGGTGGGCGGCGGTGATGTCGCTCTGCGCAAGGTGCGCACCCTGTGCGAAGCCGGCGCTCATATTAGCCTTGTCGCCCCGCATATTTGTCAGGGCATTGCCGATATGGCGCTGGAATATCCAGCCCTGTTAAAGCTGTTCGAGCGCGAGTATCGCCAAGATGATCTCGACAATGTGGTGCTCGTTATTGCTGCCACCAGCGACCAGCCCTTAAATGCGGCAATTTCTGCCGAGGCGCAACAGCGCAATATCCCGGTGAATGTGGTCGATAATCCCGCGCTGTGCAGTGTTATTTTTCCCGCCATTGTCGACCGCTCACCTATTCAGGTGGCGATTACCTCCAGCGGTACTAGCCCGGTAATGACTCGCCTGTTGCGAGGGCGTATTGAAGCGCTTTTGCCCGGTAATTTAGGGGCGCTCGCTAAACTGGCTGCCCGCTATCGCGGTAAAGTGAAAACACTGTTAGCGGGTGAAAACCAGCGCCGCCGCTTTTGGGAGAACGTGCTCGACGGCGAAGTTGCGGAAGCTGTTTATGCGGGCAATAACACGCGGGCCGACAAGCAGTTATTGGCCCAGCTTGAAACGATGGCGGCTGATGCCGATTCTGATGCTCAAACCAATGGCGAAGTTTATCTCGTCGGCGCAGGCCCGGGTGACCCCGACCTGCTCACCTTTCGCGCTCTGCGTCTCATGCAGCAGGCCGATGTGGTGCTACACGACAGACTGGTCTCGCCCCAGGTATTAGCCATGGTGCGCCGCGATGCCGAGCGCATTTATGTCGGCAAGCGCGCCGGTGATCACGCCGTAGCTCAGACTGATATTAATAGTTTGCTCGTTGACCTCGCAAAGCAGGGTAAGCGCGTACTGCGTCTGAAGGGCGGCGACCCCTTTATTTTCGGTCGTGGCGGTGAAGAGATAGAACGGCTGGCCGAAGAGGGAGTGCGCTTTCAAGTAGTGCCGGGTATTACTGCGGCCTCGGGTTGCGCCAGTTATGCCGGAATACCCCTTACCCATAGGGATTTTTCCCAGTCGGTACAATTTATAACGGGGCATAAAAAGGATTATAAACTCGACCTCAACTGGCCGAGTTTAGCGGTGCTCAACCAGACCCTGGTTTTTTATATGAGCCTGGTTAGCCTGGGTGATATTTGTGCTGAACTGGTTAAACATGGCCTGGCTGGCGATACCCCGGCAGCCCTGGTTGAAAAAGGCACCACGCCAGAGCAGCGGGTGGTGATTAGTGATCTCAGTAATCTTGCCGATAAAGTAGCGGGGCTAAAAGTGCGAGCGCCAACTTTATTAATTATTGGCCACGTCGTTAGTCTGCAAAATAAATTGGCGTGGTTTAACACTGAAAATGTCGAAGGTAAAAATAAGGAGCTTATAAATGAGTGACTACGATGTCGATTTATTTGTCATTGGTGCCGGTTCCGGCGGTGTGCGCACGGCCCGTATGTCGGCCCAGTACGGTGCCAAGGTCATTGTTGCCGAAGAACAATATCTAGGTGGCACCTGTGTCAATGTAGGCTGCGTACCGAAAAAGCTCTTTGTCTATGCCTCAGCCTTTGAAGAAGAATTTCGTACAGCCGCCGGTTTTGGCTGGACAGTACCGCCGCAAAGCTTCGACTGGCCGACACTGCGCGATAATAAAACTCTGGAAATCGAGCGTCTTAACGGTATTTATCGCAACTTGCTAAAACAGTCCGGCGTTGAATTAATTGAAGGCCGTGCGCAGATCACCGGCCCCAATAGCGTTGTGGTTAATGGTCAGCAATACACTGCGCGCAAAATATTGGTGTGCACCGGTGGTCGACCCTTTGTGCCGGACTTTCCCGGTAATGAACACGTCATCACTTCTGAGCAGGCTTTTTATCTCGACACTTTGCCCAAGCGTATGGTCATCGTTGGCGGTGGTTATATTGCCGTAGAGTTCGCCGGTATTTTCCATGGCCTCGGTGTCGAGACTCATTTGCTCTATCGTGGCCCCTTGTTTTTAAGGGGTTTTGATGAAGACGTTCGCAATCATCTCGCCGCAGAAATGGCCAAGAAGGGTGTGCATTTACATTTTGATACCGACATTCAACAAATATCAAAAGACCCCAGCAAGCAGCAAGATCAGTTAACGCTCAGCTTGACCGACGGCTCGACGATGGGCGTCGATAGCGTGATGTACGCCACCGGCCGTAAAGCCAATACGCAAGGCCTTGGTCTTGAAACAACCGCTGTTAGTTGCGATTCCCGGGGCGCGATAGAAGTCGACGACTTCTTTCAAACGGCCGAGCCCTCCGTCTATGCCCTCGGCGATGTCATTGGTCGTGTCGAGTTAACCCCAGTGGCGATTCGCGAAGGCATGGCCTTGTCTGAGAATTTATTTAAAGGTGGGTCGACAAAGGTCGATTACGACTTTATTCCCACTGCCGTGTTTAGCCAGCCGAATATCGGGACGGTCGGTTTTAGCGAAGCCGAGGCACAACAAAAATACGGCGCTATTAAAGTCTTTGAATCCCGCTTCAAGCCGATGAAGCAAACCCTTGGTGGCATTGACGAACAAATTTATATGAAATTAATCGTCGATGCCGCAAGCGATCGAGTCGTCGGCTGCCACATGGTGGGTGAGTCTGCCGGTGAAATTATGCAGGGCCTGGGTGTGGCGATTAAAGCCGGGGCGACCAAGGCTGATTTCGATGCCACCGTGGGTATCCACCCAACGGCGGCTGAAGAGTTTGTCACTATGCGAGTGGAGCGTTCGGCTTAGGCTAAGAAACTGTTTCGCCAAAAGCAATAAAAAAGGCTGCGTGATTTAGATATAGCTGTTTTGCGAATATCAGATTTGACAAAGTGCGCATGTGCAGTATGCAAATGTTATGAGACATGTAGGCGAGTGTCATGAACAAATTCAATAAGCTCGTTGGTTTTATATTCGGCAAACTATACGAGGAGTTTCCAGTTCCACTGGAGCTAGAGCCAAACCTGTTCTTCGGGAAAATGGCTGAAGATCTAGATGAAGAGGGTGAGTTCAATTTTCCGGATTATTTTGACAGCACGGTTAGATGGCTCGAAACCGCTGGCTATATTTGGATGCCCGTCGACAAATCATCATATGATGGCCCATCGTACGATGTAGTTCTTAGCGAGAAAGGTTTGGAAGCATTGAGGAGAGTTCCTGTGTCGCTTGAAGGGAATGCCTCCATAGGAGAAAGGCTGGCGACTTTCTCGAAAACGAAGGCATCGGAAACACTAAGCACATTGATATCACTCGCAATCACGACAGCCGTGCAAGGTACTAGCAATGTCCCATAACAAACCGATGAAATACGTTCTGCTTCGCTCGAGCGGACGCTTACTGCGATCACTCGGTTAAGCGGAGCGTTATGGTGCGGGCCGGAGTCTGCTTTTGACTCAAAGGGAACATCGGGCTACTCCTCCGTGGAGTTTTAGGGACAAGGATAAGGTGTAGGAATGTCATGGTTACTATGGGTTGTTGGCGTAGTTGGTTTCTTCTACCTCGTTGGTAAACTGACATCCAGGCCCGAGAAGCCGCTGATCTCTGTTTCGATGAGAGGGGGGGCGAAAACGTACAAGACAAGGCGAGATCGGTATCTACCTTGGGACGATGAACCCTATCATCACGCTCACCTGTTCAAGCTATTTGGAACCGATGCAGGGTTAGGCTGGAATGATGGTGACGACATGGTCTATGTATATTGCATATCTCGCTTTTCCAAAGGTGAACCCCAAACCACAGTTCATTCGTGTTACTACTACGGTATTGCTGACAGGATTTGGCACAATCCACCGAAGGGCGCTGCGAACGAGTGCTTAAAGGAGATAAGGAAGGTTCTGAAACTAAAGTGATATTGTGTATTAAAGGGGGCGCATCCCTTTGATAACTGTCGCCATCAGGGCTTACAATTTGATCGGCAGTGGAAGAGTTCGGCACGATACTTGTGGCGTGCTCTAGTTAGTCGACTGCCAATTGAAAGACAATAAAAAAGGCTGCAATTGCAGCCTTTTTTATTACCGTGTTACTAAGCTTTAAATATGTGCTTAGTAGACGATGATGCCGCGAATGTTTTTACCAGCAACCAGATCGTCGAAGCCTTCTTTCACTTCGTCGATGGTGTAGGTGCGTGAGCACATGCGGTCGAGGTCGAGCTGCCCAGTTTCGTAGAAGCCGAGCAGTTTGGCGAAGTCGACTTTGGCGTTGGTGCTGCCATATAGGCAACCACAAACTTTCTTGTCAGACAGTGGCATTTCCAGGGCGTTAAACTTGTACTCGTCCTGGGGGCTACCGGCGCCAACCATAACAGTTGTTCCGCCGCGGCGAGTTGAGGCGTAAGCCTGTGCTGCAACAGCGGGGAAGCCGATGACTTCAAAAGCATAGTCAACACCAATTTCGTTGGTGATTTCCATGATTTGTGCAACGGGGTCAGTGCTGGCGTTAACCGTGTGAGTGGCACCGAATTCACGGGCCACGGCCAGTTTTTCGTCACTCAGGTCAACGGCGATCAGTGGGTTGGCACCGGCAATTTTGGCACCCTGCAGAGCAGAGAGGCCAACGCCGCCACAGCCAAAGATGGCGGCACTGCTACCGGGCTTAACTTTGGCGGTGTTCAGGGCCGCACCGGCGCCTGTCATTACGCCACAGCCAACCAGGGCGGCAGCTTTGAGGTCATATTTTTTGTCGATGGCGACAACACACATGGATGGGCAGACAATCTGCTCGGCCATGTTGCCCAGTGCTGCGAAGGAGCCAATGTACTCGCCGTTAAGCTTTACACGGCTAGTGCCGTCGGGCTGCATGCCGCTGAAAATGTCAGTAGCAGTACACAACCAGGGCTCCTGGTGGAGGCAGAAGTAGCATTCGCCACACATGGGGATGAAGGAGGTAATAACGTGATCGCCGACTTTAACATTGGTTACGTTGTCTCCGACTTCTTCGACAATACCTGCACCTTCGTGGCCGAGAACCATAGGCATAGGCATAGGTAGCTTGCCATTAATAACGGACATGTCTGACTGACATAAGCCGGTCGCTGCCATTTTGACCCTGACTTCATTGGCCTTTGGTGGATCTAGCTCGATTTCCTGAACTGAATATTCATTGGGTGCGGTAAGTACTACAGCTTTAGCTTTCATTGTCGAAACCCCTAAAGATTATTGTCATCGCGGTGATGAGTGGCTTAAATTCTGTGTCAACCTATTGTTATATTTGGCAATAGGTTCTTAACTTGCCCCGGCTAGATTTTCTACTGCCGAGTAAAGCAGGGCGGAATTTAGCATACAAAAAGTTATGTATATAGTCCCCGCGCTTCTTATGTGGCCTCTCTTAATTTATGTCATTTAGAGGCTTTAATCAGCCTAACCTCTGGGGCTTGGCAAGATAAGCTGGGCTTATTGACAGCTAGTCAGTAGCTAGATTACAAAAATAGGTTTTACTGTCAGTTCGTTACAACCGTAAAAGCGCTTAATAACAGTCTTATTTTCCAGTAAGACAGGAAAATAAGCGCTATTATCTGCTGTTGTTTTTTTACAACCTGTAAATTTCGCTCATCTTTCTGTACTATGTGCAACGCAAAATTCGCAGTCTGATGAGTATCTGTTGGCGTTTAGTTGGCGCATACTTATCCAAACAATAAATTTGGGGGAAGCATGACCACATCGAAAACGAAGATTATTTACACCATTACCGACGAAGCACCAGCACTGGCAACCTATTCTTTGCTCCCCATCGTCAACACCTTTACTGCGGCAGCAGACGTTGAAGTTGAAACTAGCGATATTTCTCTGGCAGCGCGTATCTTGGCAGCCTTCCCAGAAAAACTCAGCGCCGAGCAGCGAGTCCCCGATGCGCTGAAAGCACTGGGTGAGTTAACTCAGGACCCCAACGCCAATATCATCAAGCTGCCCAACATAAGTGCTTCTATTCCTCAGCTACAGGCTGCTATCGCCGAGCTTCAAGGCAAGGGTTACGATATTCCCAGCTACCCAGAAAGCCCCGAGAATGATGACGAGGCTGCTATTCAGGCAAGCTATGCGGGTGTGCTTGGTAGTGCGGTGAATCCGGTATTGCGTGAAGGCAATTCTGACCGTCGTGCACCGGGTGCGGTTAAAGAGTTTGCTCGCAACAACCCACACCGTATGGGTAAGTGGAGTCAGGCTTCGCGAACGCACGTGGCCCATATGCGCAGCGGTGATTTCTACCACAGCGATATCTCCTGCACCATGGATAAAGCCACTACTCTGAAGATCGAGCTGCACACCAAAGACGGCAAGGTCAACGTATTAAAAGAAGTTGCCGTGCAAGATGCTGAGGTGATTAGCGCCCAATTTATGAGTACCAAGGCACTGCGTAAGTTTCTCGACGAAGAAATGGAAGGCGCTCGCAACGCGGGGCTGTTGTTTTCCCTGCACTTGAAAGCCACCATGATGAAGGTCTCCGACCCCATTGTTTTCGGCCACGCGGTGACTGTTTATTTTAAAGATGCCTGGGAAAAACACGGCGAAACACTTGAGGGCCTGGGTATTAATCCCGACGATGGTCTGGGTGCGGCCCTGCGTAAGGTCGATAAGCTGTCCTATTCAAAGCGCTCAGAAATTGAAGCCGACCTGCGCCAATGCTACGAAACTCGCCCCATGCTGGCGATGGTCAACTCCGATAAAGGCATTACCAACCTGCATGTGCCCAGCGATATTATTGTCGATGCCTCTATGCCTGCAATGATTCGCGACAGTGGCAAAATGTGGGACTCCCACGGCAAGCTCGAAGACACCAAAGCGGTTATTCCCGATAGCTGTTACGCGACGATTTATCAGGAGGTTATCAACTTCTGTAAGCACCACGATGCCTTCGACCCCACCACGATGGGCACGGTACCGAATGTTGGCCTGATGGCGCAAAAGGCTGAAGAGTACGGCTCCCACGATAAAACCTTTACCCTGCCGGCCGACGGCACCATGCGTGTGGTTGATAGCGATGGCAAAGTTTGGTTACAGCACGAAAATGTTGAAGCTGGTGATGTCTGGCGTATGTTCCAGGCCAAAGACGCGCCGATTCAGGACTGGGTGAAGCTGGCGGTTACTCGCGCCCGTGCCAGTGGAATGCCCGCTATTTTCTGGCTCGATGATCGCCGTGGTCACGATGCGCAAATGATTAAAAAGGTCGAGAGATACCTGCAGGACCATGATACCGAAGGCCTGCGTATTTCCATCCTCTCACCCGACCGCGCCATTCGTTACACCATGGAGCGTCTCAAGCTGGGCAAAGACACCATCTCTGTTACCGGCAACGTGTTGCGTGACTACCTGACTGATCTGTTCCCCATTCTCGAGCTTGGCACCAGTGCCAAAATGCTCTCCGTTGTGCCGCTAATGGCCGGTGGTGGACTGTTTGAAACAGGGGCGGGCGGTTCGGCACCCAAGCACGTTCAGCAGTTTGAAGAAGAAGACCACCTGCGTTGGGACTCCCTCGGTGAGTTTCTGGCGATTGGCGTTTCTCTTGAAGATCTCGCTATTAAAACCGGCAATAAAAAGGCCGCTGTTCTGGCGACGACTCTCGACCAGGCCACCGGCGAATTTCTCGCCAACGGCAAGTCGCCATCGCGTAAAGTGCGTGAGCTCGACAACAGAGGCAGTCACTTCTACCTGGCCATGTACTGGGCTCAGGCCGTCGCTGCGCAAACGGAAGATGCCGAGCTGGCTGCTAGCTTTGCCAAATTAGCCGAAGGGCTGGCTGCTAACGAGCAAAAGATTGTTGACGAGCTTATCGCCTGTCAGGGTAGCCCTGTCGACATGGGTGGCTACTTCCAGCCAGACGATGCCAAAGTTGAAAAGCTAATGCGCCCCAGTGCCACGCTGAATACTTTGTTAGATGCGGCGCTTTAATTTAGCGCTTTGATTGAAGGCCACTTACTTTAAGGCGTTTGTTGTAAGGCATTTGCTTTAAGGTACTTGCTTAAAGGCCGTTAAATTTAAGTCTAGTCGTACAGTGATAAAACCCGGTGGCAGTTGATATTGTCACCGGGTTTTGCATTTATGCTTCAAGCTCAGGTAAAGCGATTTTTAAAGAACCTGAATTCAGGAAACTATGACACACAGTAAAACAAAAACCAGTTTCTATCGCCGTCTCTATGTCGCCCACCTGATTAGCTCGGGTATTAATACAGTGCCGCAAATTATCGAGCTTACGGGTATGCCACGCCGCACGGCGCAAGACACCATAACTGCGCTGGAAGAATTGGCGATTAACTGTGAATTTGTCGGTGCCAAAAAAGATGGTGCTTATAAAATCAACGACTGGGGTGCAATTAACCCCTTGTGGATTAAAGGGCAACTCAAGCATATATGTGAAGTGTTGGCATACCCGCCTCCCGAATAAATTGCAGTGAAGGATGGGTGGTGCACTTGTCGATTGAATGAGGGCTCCGCCGCCTGCAAAAATAATAAAAAAGAGAAATGAAATATGGAACAGCGTTTTAAGATACTTATCATCGAACACGAAGAAAATGTTCGCCAGGGGCTAATGGCTGTTTTCGACCATCACCACTTTGATGTCGAGGCCACAGACAATGCCGCTAGCGGCTATGAAAAAGCCCGCAGTGGTGAGTTTGATCTGCTCCTGCTCGACGCAAGAATGAGCGAGACGGATGCTTTTGAAATTTGCGCGGGTGTGCGCTCGCTGCATCCCAGGCAGGTGATTTTTATGCTCACCGCCGACTCGGATAACCAGGTTTTGATTGACGGTCTAAGCCACGGCGCCGATGATTACACCAGCGTACCCTTCGCCTATACCGATCTGGTACAGCGCGCTAAAGCCCTTCTGCGCCGCAACCGCCTGCAAAATAAAAGTCAGTCTACAAGCGAGGTTAAGCTGGGTGACAATATAGACATTGATTGCGCCACTTTATCGGGGCAATGCGCTCAAGGTAAGCTTGAATTTACACCCCGAGAAATAAGAGTGCTCGAATGCCTCTACGAACATAGGGGTAAAACAGTTGACGCTTATGAGCTGCTTAATCAAGTGTGGGGTTATCCCCGCTATCTTAATACTGAAACTCGCGCGGTTGTTATTCACATCGCGACACTACAACAAAAGCTTGAGATCGACCCTGAAAACCCGCAATTTTTAAAGCAGGTTGGTGATGAGGCTTATCAGTTATTGGTGTAGTTGGGCAGCTCTATATTTTTCGCGGCCCGATAGAAAATTTTTTTTATCACCCGTGGGCAGACGTCGGCATCGACCCCTATTTACATGAGCTGTTTAGTTCTCTATTTGGTTTTTCATTGGGTTAACAACGTAGCTAGCTACTTAATTCGAAGCTGAACGCTGATCAACTTATCCTGCTCACGAAACAGAAAGAGGGTAAAGCAGGCTGCCAACATTGGCCAGGCGGCAAAAAATAATAAATTGGGTCCATCAAAGGGGTGAGTGTATTGCTGCCAGGCTGAAAAGGTCGATACACCGTGGAGCAAAAACACTAGCCCGTAGGAGAGGGTTCGCTTGATACCAAAGAGAAAAGCAATAAGTAGGAGCATCTCTGCCCCGGCGATTAAATAAATGGCCAATTCGTTAACACCGCCAATACGATAAAATTTTTGATAAACGCCGATGGCGTGTGCCGGGTTATAAAATTTATCGAGCGTCCACATCAGCATGACGGCAAAGATACTTAGACGCAGGCTTAATAAAGCCAGGGGTAGTTTATTCATTAGCTCTTGCCGCCTATACCGGTGTTAGTGATGACGCTGATTATTTTTTGTTTCCTATACTCATGTATCTAGCACTCACATGTACAGCTTTACATATTTATAGCTGGGGCAGGGCAAAGTCGAGCATAAAGTGGCAAACCACTGTAACCGTCAGAACACCCGCTAAATTAAGCCATATTCCCGCTCGGGCCATGGTCGGTATGCGGATCATTCCCGAACCAAAAACAATGGCGTTGGGCGGGGTGGCGGCAGGTAGCATAAAGGCGCAGCTGGCGGCCATGGTGGCGGGAATAACAAGTTTTAAAGGTTCTATACCCAATGCAGTGGCAATGGCGGCGACAATGGGTATGAGTGCAGTGGTGGTGGCGACATTACTGGTGAGTTCGGTGAGGAAAATCATCAGGCTGACGATCATTAGTGTCATGACGAGTGGTGGTACTTCGCCGATGGCGACTAATTGAATGGCCAGCAGTTCGGCGACACCGTTGGCGCGAATAGCGCCGGCCAGGCAGAGGCCACCACCGAGTATTAGTAATACACCCCAGGGGACTTTGACGGCAGTTTCCCAGTCGATTAAAAAGCGTTTTTCTTTAATGTTTTCGGGAATGGCAAATAACAGCAGGGCGGCACCGATGGCGATGCCGGCGTCACTGAGGTGGGTCAGTGCAGGTAGCTTGACCAGTAGGGGACGGGCCATCCAGCCGAAGGCGGTGAGGGCAAATATAATGAGTGTTAGTACGGAACCACGGTTCCAGGGCTCGGTAGTGGTGTCGAGATTGTAGTCACTGTCGGCACTGGTGGCGGGCAGGCGAAAAATAAAACGGGTTAGCAGTAACCAGGTGATGGGAATAAAGACGATCACCAGCGGTACGCCAATCAGCATCCACTCGGCAAAACTAATGGTTTGCCCGAGTTCATTTTCAATAAACGAAACCGCAAACATATTGGGCGTGGTGCCGACGATGGTGCCTATGCCGCCAATGGAGGCGGCGTAGGCAATGCCCAGCAGCAGGCAGATGGCGAAGCGCTGTTTGTGGGGCGAGTCGTCGCTCTCCATGGCGATAACGCTGAGGGCGATGGGGAGCATAACGATGGTGGTGGCGGTGTTGGTTATCCACATACTCATCACGGCGGCGGAGATCATAAAGCCGCCCACCAGCCGGCGCGGCGAGGTGCCCACTAAGCGCAGTACAAATAAGGCAAAGCGTTTGTGCAAATGCCAGCGCTCTAGCGCCAGGGCGAGAATAAAGCCGCCGAGAAATAGAAAGATTAAAGGGTGGGCGTAGGCACCCGCCGATGCCTTTATGGATTGTGCACCGGTGAGTGGCAGTACGGCGAGGGGCAGCAGGGCGGTGGCGTAAATAGATATCGCCTCGGTCAACCACCAGGCGGCCATCCATATCGCCAGCCCCGCAGTGACTTTACCCGCCATGCCCAGCACCAACGTGTCACCGCTGGGCTGGATGATTTGCTCGGGCACAATGGCGAACATTAGCAGGGCGAGCAGGGGGCCGCCGACCAGCCCGTACCAGCGGATGTTTGAGGTGCTGGTGTCTTCCGTGGGTGTCACTTCGGGCATGGCGTTGGGCATGGAAAAACTCTGTGGGAATTATTATTGATAGTGGCTGGGGTTTGGCGTGTCGAACCCGGCTAGTCGGGCTCTATTTAGTCGGGTTCTATTTAGTCGGGTTCTATCAAGTGTGCCAGTGAGTTGGCACAGCCGCAGCACTCGCCGGTAATGGCTCCATCGAAGGGATCAACCCAGGGGGGTAGGTCGGCCATTAACTGGCGCTCGGCCGCTAATTGCAGGGTGCGTTGGGGGTTGATGACCCAGGGGCCGTTGCGCTCAACGGTAATACTTGCACTCTCGCCTTCAGCAAGTTTGCGCTCGCGGTCGCCGTCGTAAGCGAGGATGCCGGGGCCTTGTATTGTTGTCGCTTCGTGCAGTGGTAAACGCTCGGCGCTGAGAATATGGGCCGAGCGAAATAAGCCCGGCGACACGGGGGCGCGCAGTAAACGACCACCCTCGTGGTGGCCGCAAAAGTCGACCCGCACACCAAAGTCATCAGCGGCACTGGCGGGGCAAAGTAGACCACCCAGAGGCGACATGCCGACGGCATCGGGCTCGGCGCGGGTCAGCACCAGAGTCTTCATAAATTCCGGCTCAAAGGGGCCGAGATTGCCGATTCTATCGCCCTGCAAAAAGATCGCGTCGACCAGGGCAATATCCTTTTCACCATTTTCAAAAGTGGCAGTGATAACTTTTGAGCGCTCGCTCGTTTCATCTTTCGACAACTTGCCACTGGCCACCAGTCCGGCGGCCATGCCGGCGATGGTGGGTTCTATCCACATGGGGAACACATTATTGGTGCCGGTCGACAGGGGCATCATCACCACGTCTTGCCACACCTGAGTGACGATACGACTGGTGCCATCGCCACCCATAACAATAATCACGTCGCAGCCCCGTGCCTTCATTTCGCGCACGGCCTGGCGGGTATCTTCTGCGGAGTGGGTGATGGGGTTTCTAATCTCTTCAACCTCGGCACCGATGTTCATATTTTCGAGGGCGCCGAGTACCAGCCTACGGGGGTCATAGGGTGCCAGTATGCGGGTGCAGCCAGTGGCCACAGCGCCGACCACAATACGGCTGATCTGGTTGCGTTTGCTTTCGTGGCTGACTGACTCAGCGCGAGCGGTGAGTCGACGGCTGTCACGGCCCGACATGGGGTTGGCGATAATTCCTAGAGAACCCATAGTGGCTTCCTTTGTTATTTATTCAGAGATGGATTATAGGCTACAAAGCCTTTGCGGTAATATGGCCGCAGAATTGATTAATAATGCATAAATAAAAGGATATTGACGATGATAAAAATCACCCGTTTAAACCACAGCGCCCTGGGGTGCCGCGTCGAGGTTGACGCCATGCGCCGCTTTTATGTTGACGTGCTCGGTGTTAATACCGTCGATCGGGATATTCCCGAGCAATTGGCTGCCTTGATCCCCGGTTTCTGGATGCAATTCCCCAATGGTCAGGTGCACGTTATTCAATGTGACGATTCGAGCGGCGAGCGCAAAGTGCTGCCGGAGTTGGCCGGTAAGCCACTCGACCCTATGGGCCCGCACACGGCTTTTTATGTGGAAGATATTGAGGCAGTTGAAACACATTTGACCAGCGAAGGCGTTGAATATCAGCGTATGGATCAGTTTATTTTTGCGGCAGACCCGGCGGGCAATACGGTGGAGTTTCAACAGGACCCGGAGCTGTAGTTTGAAGACATTCGTTTAAGTTGAGCGAAAGAAGAGGCTGTAGTAATGACTATAGAAGTTAACGGCATCGCCCATATTCAACTAACTGTAAACGACGGCGAACGCTGCCTGCCCTTCTGGGAAGCGCTGTGTCATTTTCTCGAAATGAAAACCTTAATACGCAATGACGACACGGTGTATTGCATTGGCAGTCGCACGGGTCTTTTGGTGAGGGTCGCGCCCAAAGAGAAACGGGCGAAAAACTTTGATCAAAATAGCAGCGGCCTGCACCATTTTTGCTTTCGCGCGCGCAGCAAAGAAGATGTCGACAGCATTTATACGTTTGTTCAAGCACAGCTCAATGCTCGTATTGTTCACGCTCCCGAGGATGGCTCCCATTTCGCCCCCGGTTATTATTCTTTTTTGTTTGAAGACCCGGACGGTATTCGTGTTGAGTTTAACTACGTGCCCGGTAAAGGCCATTTTGGTGAGCAGGGGCGGCTGGGTGAAGAGGGGCAGGGGCCGGCTAACCAATACGGGGAAGACGGTTTGACGGACGGGTGACTGAAGGGGTGAATGCACTCATCAGCAGAGTACATTTACAGCCCTCACTGATTCTTGAAAATGGAAGCTAGGCTCGAAGGGTAGAGGCCTTCGAGCCAGGCTAAACGGCATTAACTCACCGTATTTCTGGGCACCTCCCGAAACGGCCTTTTGACATCGGTGCGCGGCTCTTTAGGTAACCCCAGGCTGCGCTCGGCAATAATATTGCGCTGGATTTCATCGGTGCCCCCGGCGATAGACTCGGCGGGTGTCGACACTAATATTTCACTAATCACGCCGTCCAGGGCGCCATCGTCGCCGGTTAGCATTGCGTCGTTACCGGCAATTAATGTGTGGGCCTGTGTGGCGAGACGGGCAACCTGGCTACCGGCGAGTTTGCCGAGGGAGCCCTCCGGCCCGGGTTGCCGACCGAGGGCGTGGGCAGCTTTAACGCGGCGACCTGTCCATTCGGCGGCTTTGGCCATCATCAACACTTTGGCGATGGCCTGGCGCACGGTGGGGTCGTCGTACTTGCCTGTTGCTTTGGCGCGCTCAATCAGTAAGTCAACGCGCCCGGCGCGCTGGGGATACCATTTATAGGGCTCCATCACGCTGGCAATTTCTACTCTCAACTCATCGTAAATACGGCCTTTGGCTTTTTCAGACTTACCCCAGGAGCGAAGGCCATCGGACAGTCGGCGCTCGTGGGCGAGGGTGGTCATTGCCACCTTCCAGCCATTACCCTCTTTGTTGAGCATAAATTCGGGGGCTATTTTAGCGTCGGTAAAAAAGATTTCGTTAAAGGAGGCGTGGCCATTCATTTGCTTGAGGGGTCTAACCTCGACACCAGGCTGCTCCATATCGATAAGAAAATAAGTCATGCCCTGGTGTTTGGGCACATCCCAGTTGGTGCGGGTCAGCACCATGCCGTATTGGGCGTGATGGGCGCTGGTGGTCCAGACCTTCTGGCCATTGAGTACCCAGTTTTCACCGTCGAAGTCGGCCCGTGTGGTGAGTCCGGCGAGGTCTGAGCCACTGCCGGGTTCGCTGAATAATTGGCACCAGGTATCTTCGCCGGTTAGCAGGCGGCGCAGGAATTTACCCTTATGCTTGTCGTCGCCGTGTTCGAGAATAGTGGCGGCGGCGAGCATTCTGACGCCGGTCTTTGCCACGCTGACGGCACCGGCTTTGCGCAGCTCGTCGTCGACAGCATCGCCGAGGCTAATACTCAGCCCACGCCCGTGCCACTCTTTGGGCCATGCGGCACAACCCCAGCCGGAGTCGATGAGTTTATTGCGCCAATCCAGCAGGCTTGAGTCGGGGTTCCAGTTAGCGTCGATCCAGCTGCGGGCTTGCGTGCGAATGCTTTGTTCTGACTGTTCTACGGTTGCTTCACTCATGCCTGATTCTCCCAGCGCAGGACCAGTTGGTCGCGGTGATAGTTGGGGTCGCCGAGGAAGACCTCGGAACTTTTGGCCCGCTTAAAATAGAGGTGTGTGTCGTTTTCCCAGGTGAAGCCGATGCCGCCGTGAATTTGCAGGCACTCGGCGGCAGATTTCATATAGGTGTCGGCAGCGTAGGCTTTTGACAACGAGGCCACGGAGGGCAAGTCGGGGGCTTGTTCCGCCGCTGCTGCTGCCGCGTAATAAGCGGTGGATTTAGCCAACTCGACATCGAGCAGAATATCGGCGCACTTGTGTTTAATGGCCTGAAAGGAGCCAATTAAACGGCCGAACTGCATGCGTAACTGGGCGTAGTCGAGGGCCGATTGCAGCATCATTTGTGCGCCGCCGACCATTTCACTGGCCAGTGCAACGGCGGCGAGATCGAGAATATGGGGTAGGGTGGTGGCACCGCTATTTAATTCACCAAGCAAAGTGGCCGGTGTTTGCTTGAATGCAATATGGGCGAGTTTGCGCGTTGGGTCGAGGCTTTTTAACAAACGGCGGCTTAGCCCCGGCGCGTCGGCGGCCACGGTAAACAGCGATAAACCCTCATTGTTCTTCGTGCCGGGTGTACGGGCGACGACAATGAGCAGGTCGGCGATATGTCCGTCCACCACATAGCTCTTTTCACCATTGAGTAAATAGTTGTCGGCAGCGGGTGTGGCGCTTAACTCGGTATTCTCGGGCAGCCAGTCCCGATTAGCTTCACTCAAGGCGAGGGTGGCCAGGGTTTGGCCCGAGGCGATGCCGGGCAGTAGTGCGAGCTTTTGCTCCTCTGTGCCAGCGTGAATAATCGTTGTCGCGGCGAGTGCGGTGGCGGAAAAATAAGGCGCACAAAACAAAGCGCGGCCCATTTCTTCGAGCACAATGCACAGTTCTACAAAGCCAAAGCCCTGGCCACCGTAGGCCTCGGGAATATGAATGCCGGGTAGGCCGAGCTCTTCACTGAGTTGTTTCCATATGGCAGGATCGTAGCCTTGCTCACTGTCCATCAGTTTGCGGACTTCGCTGCGCGGTGATTTATCATCCATAAAACGGCGGACGATTAAGCGGAACTCTTCCTGTTCATCGCTAAAGGTAAATTGCATAAGTTTCTCTCAAAATTGTGTCTATAAAAGCAGAAAATGGAATTATTGTTCTCGACTTACTGCTTTGTTATTTCAGTTTCTTAGCTAAAAAATTAGCTTTCAGCAGATGCGGCAACGGCATTGTTTGCCAGTAAGGTATCAACCTCAGCCTGGCTGTAACCATTGGCGAGTAGGACTTTTTCTGTGTCGGCACCTGCTAGTGGCGGTGGCCCCTGAATTTCTTGAACAGTGCGACTAAAGCGGGGCGATGGGGCAGGCTGCATCCAGCCGTCGCGTTCAACGAAAGTTTTGCGGTGCACATTGTGAGGGTGGCTGGGTGCTTCGGCCATCGACAGCACGGGGGCAAAACAAATGTCGGTGCCGTCCATAATTTCACACCACTCATCTCGGGTTTTGGTTTTAAAGCGCGCTGTCATTATTTCTTTACAGCGCGGCCAGTTCTTTTTATTAAATTGTTGTTTAAAGAGTGGGTCCTCGGCATCAAAGCCACCGAGCTCCATTAATAGCGCATAAAACTGGGGCTCGATAGAGCCAATGGAAATATATTCACCATCGGCACATTCGTAGGCATCGTAGAAGGGTGCGCCGCCGTCGGCAAAATTACTGCCGCGCTCATCTTGCCAAATACCCTGGGCGCGAAAGCCGTAAATGCCCGCCATTAATGTCGCAGCACCATCCACCATTGCTGCATCAATAACCTGACCTTTACCCGAGGTCTTGGCTTCAATAATGCCGCACAGAACTCCGCCAAAGAGTAGCGAGGCACCACCGCCGTTGTCACCGACCAAGTTGAGAGGGGGTACTGGCTTACCGCCTTTACTGCCAATGGCGGCAAGAGCGCCGGTAATGGCGATGTAGTTAATGTCGTGCCCGGCAGTCTGGGCCATTGGCCCTTCCTGCCCCCAACCTGTCATGCGGCCATAAACAATTTGCGGGCAGCGTGCTAGTACGTCTTCGGGGCCTAGCCCCAGGCGTTCGGTAACACCGGGGCGAAAGCCTTCAATTAAAGCATCGGCACTTTCCAGCAAGCGGTAAATGACTTCTATGCCTGCTGGGTCTTTGAGGTTGACGCGGATAGATTTGCGGCCGCGACCGAGAATGTCATTAGGGCGGTCAATGGTAATACTGCCGGTGTGGTCACCTGCACGGTCGATGCGGATGACTTCTGCCCCCATGTCTGACAGCATCATACCGCAGAGGGGTACCGGGCCGATGCCCGCAAGTTCGATGATTTTTACGCCGTTTAATGGGCCCATGGGAAGCACTCCTTTATTTTTTATTGGGCCGAGTATGACTTGCAGGGAGTGGTTTGTCAGCAGTGGTCGATGACTGCTGCGATCATTCGATTAATTGTGCTGTGAGCAAAGGTTGAAGTTTTTCGGGCACGCAAAAATGTTTTTGTTCACTATTAACAGGGTCAATAAAAGATAGTTGATAGGCGAGTAATTGTAGATCTTCTTTTATTTGCTCGCCCTCTTCAGTGGGGCCTCCATTAGTACAACCCTCTTTAGTAGAACCATAGAGGCGATCACCAATAATAGGGTAACCGGCGCTACTCAGGTGGCGGCGTATCTGGTGCTTTCGGCCCGTTTCAATATTGACCTCTACTAGAGAGCAGTTTAGCTGCGCATCGTAATTTATTAGCTGGGCATGACTGCGGGCTTCGCGGCCTTCAATGGCCTGGTCGAAAAATTGTGGGGTGGATGGGAACTCCCCCCTTACCCTTGCCCGGTAGCGTTTATTGATTTTTCGCTCAGCAAAAAGGGCAGAGAGTTTAGCGGCGCTACCTTTTTTGTGTGCGAGCAGAATTAAGCCGGTTGCGGCCCTGTCGAGGCGGTGAACAGTAAAGGTAGAGCGGTCAAGGTGGCGCTCAACCCAGCGGCCAATAGTGCAGTGGTCGCCCCATTTTGTGCCCTGGCTATACATGCCCTGGGGTTTGTACCAGACGCTGTAGTCACCTTCATCGGCGATAAGTTGTGGCACTGGCGGTACGGTGGACTGTATGGCAAGGTCGTAATAAAGGTGGAGCTCGTCACCGCTTTGCAGCTGATGCTTGGCGCGGCGCAGGCGACGGGTGTTGCCATTGTGACTCAACCACACAGCACCATTTTGCATCACCTGTTTAATGTTTTGTTTTGACAGACCACTGGCAGTCGCCAGTAAGCTTATAGGCGATTCGTCCTCATCACTAACAGACAGGTGTAGTTCAAATTGTTCGGGTGCTGTGTTCATTCTTCTTGTACCGAAATTGCAGTGCTGATGGCCAGATGCTTCACCTGTCTATTTTAGCGGCAAATAGGGCCCCGGGTTAGAGTGTTTTGCTGATGTTGGCAAATTTGCCACTTTTCCATCGCCCGCATTGTCTGCTAGGGTGCAGAGCATTGCTGAAATCTATTAAAGGACGAATAAATGAGCTGGCAAATTAAACTATTGAATATTACTTCGCGAATTATCGTTAAACCCTTTGTCAAAAGGTCGGCTCGACAAAGCAAGCCAGGGCAACAGCAGGCAACGATCGACAAACTGCGCCGCTGGGTGGTCAGGATGGATAACTTTATAACGCGAAAACACAGCTCTCCCGTGCCGGTTGAGTTGATTGACGGACAGGCCTCTTATTTGTGGATCAATAATATTCCGGGTGTCACCCGTACCATTCTCTACTTACATGGTGGCGGTATGATTATTCATGTGCCCGGTATGTACAAGAAGTGGGCACAGCGTTTTGGCCCGGCAGTCAATGCACGGGTATTGTTAGTCGATTACCGGCTGGCCCCAGAATATCCCTATCCGGCATCGAATGATGATTGTTTTGCCGCTTATGAATGGCTGGTTAAAGAGCAGGGGGTGAACCCCGATAGTATTATTGTCGCAGGTGATTCAGCCGGGGGCTATCTCACCCTGGCGACACTATTGCGCATAGGGCAGTCTGAATTGGCCAAGCCCGCTTGTGCTATTGCCTTATCACCGTTGTCAGACTTTTCCTTTGGTAGTCCGTCGATGTTTACCAATGAGGGGGCAGACCCGCTATTAAGCAATCAACTTATTCCCCTGGTAAGGGATATGGTGCTTGGCGATAACCTGTGCACCGACCCGATGATATCGCCTGTTTATGCAGATTTAAGTGGCTTTCCACCCATACAAGTTCATGTCAGCAGTAATGAGATTTTGCGCGATGACGGGGTGCGTATCGTCGACCGGGTGAAGCAGCAGGGCGCGACCAGCGAGCTTTGTGAATGGCACAAAACCACCCATGTTCACCCGATAATGGATGGTCTGCCGGAAAGTGATCTGGCGCTGCAAAAAATGCAGACTTTTATTGAGCGCTATTGTTAGAAACCTGGTCTTTGTGTCAAAGCCGTGAACTGGGGAGTCTATTGGTAGGCTTCTCTCAGTTTCTGCAGGTGTTCCTGGTGTGGCTGGTCAAGATAGGGCAGCAACAGTGAGAGGACCTGATAAATACCCTGATTAAAATGATCACCGGCAATATTGGCTTCGCTGATACCGGATAAGTGCTTCTTAAAGTGTATCCACTGCGTGCATATCAACAACATATTAAGACTAATATCTTCGATGACATTGCAGGAAGTGACTAGCAGTGTCCCCGATGCGGACAGCGCTGTGAGTAGTCGAACTAATGTTCGGTAAAGCGCCGTTAATAGCTGCTGAAATTTTGCCGTGAGGGAAGGGCATTTTGAGGTGATGTAATCACTGTCCTGATAAATAAAGCGGTACTCCAGTGCTAGCTCAAAATTGAGGTGCAGGAAAAACCAGATATCCTCGATACTTAAGGGTTCTGTAAATGTCTGTTGTATTAAGGGTTGCAGGGCTTCCTCGTAGTTACTGAATAACTGTTCTATTAACTGCTCTTTGTTGGGGTAGTGGTAGTAGAGGTTGCCGGGGCTGATTTCAAGCTCTAAAGCGATGTGATTGGTCGACGCATTGGGTGTGCCAAGTTGATTGAATAGCGTCAGGGCGGCATCTAAAATTCGCTGTTTGGTGCCTGGTCTTGCCAAAATATTCCTCCATCAAACGCAGATTCTGCAAAGTTAGTTTTTTTACTCTAAGTAAAATTGCTATCTTGTTTTCAAGGGTTAGAAACGCCGGTGCATCGCTACAGGGATGTGCGTGTATTCTGACTAATGTTAATCAATTAATACATAGGAAGATAGGTGATATGGCTACTTCAAAAACGCTTTCCCACGAAAAAGTACGTAAAATTCTTGATAAAAATGACGAGCTTATCGGCAAGACCGTTGATAAAAGTCAGGAGCTGACAGAAAAGGCTCTGGATCGAAATCGAGATATCTGGCTTGCTGGTCTCGGTGCTTTTTCAAAAGCCCGTGATGAGAGCGGTGAAATGTTCAACAAGCTGATTGAAACTGGCGAGAAGTTTGAGGACAAGTACAAGCAGATGGTCGATGATAGTAGTGACTCGGCAATTAAAAGGGTAACTAACCTTTTCGACAAAATCCCCAGCCCATCGGACAAGATCGAAGATATATTTGACTCTCGTGTTGCCAGGGCCTTAAAGCGCATGGGTATTATGCCAACAATCAATGCCCTGCAAACACTGTCTGAGAGGGTGGATAATTTAAATACGCTAATAGAAGAGTATGTAGATACCACACCTGAAAAGAAGGCAAAGAAGCCAGCTGCCAAGAAGGCTGCTGCGAAGAAACCAGCGGCCAAAAAACCGGTCGCAAAGAAAGCAGTGGCAAAAAAGCCTGTAGCAAAGAAGCCCGTCGCAAAGAAGCCAGCCACTCGTAAACCCGCTGCAGTGAAAAAGGTAGTCGCAAAAAAAACAGTAGCGGCTGAGCAAGTGTCTCTGCCAATAGAAGAAGCCGCAACGGATGCAAAGGCTGTTGATTTAGACAAGTATTTGAAAAGCTAAGTCTTTTCAAGGCGCCGAAAAAAAACGATCAGCGGATTGCCGTTGATCGTTTTTTTTTGCCTGGTGAACTAGAAATTATTCGAGAGTTATTTTTACCTTTGAAATGACTTCCTCCTTCAAGCGTTAGGTTTGGATTTCTCCGCTTCCAGGGGCTGTACAGAGGGCAGCTTGGGTGACTTCAGGCTCTGTTCATCGGTTTTATTCAGTACAAGCTTCACTGATCTATTCTCGTCTGGGGTGGCTCCTGTATTGATAGCAACAATATTTTCTGCAAGGGGTAAATGAGTGGGCTCTGCCTTAACTGGCGTATCGCTCTGGGTATCTGCCTTCTTTATCGCGGCATTGCCCACAGCTCTTTTCTTCTTAGTTGCGATGGTTTTAGGTGCCGTGATTTTAGGTGCAGTGGTTTTGGCAGCGCTGGTTTTGGTTGTAGAGCTTTTGGCCACTTTAGTTTTGCTGCTTACTTTAGCCTTGCGGGCTGCAGGTTTTTTAGTGGTGGTTTTCGCTTTTTCTTTTACCACGGTATTTTCACCACGCAACTCTCTCTTCAGTTTGGCGAAAGAGGTTTTGTTGAGGGGCTCATATTTATCGGTTTTAGGGTTAAACCAGAAAGATTTACCTCTTTGCAAGGCAGCCGCTGGGATACTTTCACTTTGTAAAAGAGATTTCTTCACTTGTTGGCCGAGTGTCATGGGTAAGCTGTCGACAATGCGTACCACGACAGGACGGTTTTTAGCATCCAGCTCCCGGGCCACAGTTTCGCTGAGTTCCCGAGCGCTAAGTTTGGCCTTAGCCCTTAGCTGTAGTGCTACGCCTGGTATCTCGTATTCATAGCCCTCAATGCTCAGCCCATAGGCAGCAGCAGTGCTGACACAGTCAAGCTGCCAAACAGCATTTTCGATAGCCAGGGTGGGTAGCCAGTCTTCTTTGACTCGAATCAGGTTTTTGGCCATATCGACAAAGCGATACTCACCATCTTCATCGACGATAAACAGGTCTCCAGAAATCTGCCAGCAATCATCCTTTTCAAACACGTTGTAGATGGGTTGCTCACCGTGATGTTCTGCATCTTTTTCAGTTTTGCTCAACAGCATGCCCATGGAGCCATCGGGTACGGGACACAGGTAGCCGGCAGCATCGAGAAAGGGCTGGTTTTTTTCGTAGTCCCAGTAGACAAGGGCAATTTCACTACTACCGGGAATGGCCTGAAAAACAGGTCCGGGCTTTTGACAGGCGATGTTGGCCAAATAAGCACTGCTGCCTCTGGCGACAAATATCTCCATTACTTTGACTGACTCAAAACGCGTCGTCACTCTTTTTGACAGGGCCTCTGGCATCCCCACCCCGGTGAAGAGACGAATTGCATGCCCCTTTTCGAGTTTGTTGGTGGGGGTATCGACTAGTTCACGCAGCATACAGCCTGAATAAAAGACCACTCGGGCTCCATAGCTACGGGCTTCTTTCCAGAAAGTTGGTGCATCAAAATTTCTGGCTACGGCAACTCTAGCGCCGGCGACCAGTGAGGCACTGACGGAAACGAGCAGGCCTGTGGGGTCGTGGAGGGGTGTCCAGCAGTAGGCAGTGTCTGACCTTAGCAGCGCTGTTGAAGAGGCGGTGCCCAGGGCTGACAAGGCCCAACGTTGGTTGGTAATGCTGTAGCAGTGAGTTTCGTCATTGCGCTTGGAAAACATTATAAAAGCGATATCTCTCGCCTTCCCCGGTGAGGGTCGATACCAATCGGGCAGGGCGACACAGGCAGGGTTTATTGCCTCCAGATCAATAACACTTACAGGTAATTCCCGCTTTGAACGACCAAAGCCGCCGAGAATATAAACTTGGCCATGGAAGCTCGCCACAGCCGTTTCGGCATTTTCTGGGTCGGCAATCAGGTGTTGTACCTTGCCCAGTTTGAGTTCAGTGGGAAGCTGGCCTTTATTGCGCATGGTACGTAGTAGCACAGCCACGGCACCGAGCCGATTGACGGCCATAATTGTTGCCAGTGACGAGGGGCGAGCATGCATGATAATGCCCACGTTGTCACCGACGCGGACGCCAATGGATATTAGTCCACGAACGATGTTATCAACCCGCTTGCTGGCGTCAGAGTAACTGTGAGCTCGACCGTCGTAGAGGAAAAAAGTGTCTTTGGGGGCTTTTTGAGCCTGTTCTTCAAGGGCTAAGGCAAGACCGACTTTGCTGTCACTGTTGAGTTTTTCAAGGCGCGTAAATTGGGACAGGTGAGTGCCAAAATTTGCGCTAATTGCCTGCACTGAATCTTTGGTGATGCCCAGTAGGTCTCCAGCAGTGGCAAATGCGCCCTTGCCCATTCCGAACGCAGCCTTTGCCATGGCAGCGGGTAGCGCATCGTTCCTGCTGTCGTCAGGGCTTTGTGTTTCTACATGCTCACCCAGTGCATAAATAGACTCGGGTTGTTCGGCTTTACCTTCACGCCACTGCACCCATTGGGCGACAGCAGGCCAGGTGTTCTTCATTGCGCCAGAGCCGACGACAATCCCCATATGACCGCCCTTGGCGGGCAATTCAAACAGCTCTGCATTGGGTACGGCGTCCGCGACTCCGCGTACGGAGCCCGCACGAGCAATTTCGTCATTGCTGCCTATGACGACGAGAACAGGGCAGGTGATTTCAGTGAGGGAAATAGCGCGTCCCTCAATAATACAGCCACCGGAAACAAGCCGATTGCCAAGTAACATTTGTTGTAAAAATTCGTTTAAAGCGGGGCCTGGCCAGGCGACAAAGCCCTCGCCGCCAAGAAAACTTCTACCTTCTTCCGTTTGTAGAAGTGCATCTCTATCATGCAAAGAGCCTAAAAAAGAAACCCAGCGCTTTATCTCTTTGCTGGGGCTCATGAGTTTAAACAGATTTTTTGTGGCCCATGCAGGGATTACCGTCGGTGCCAGCCTTTTGGGAATAGCTTTACCTATGGCCTCAAAAAATTTGGTGGTGACTTCATCGGGAACGCCCGGTAAGAAGTTTTTATAAATATTTACGGGTGCGCCAAAAGTAAATATTGAGGCGATGTTGTTCGAGTTGCGATAGGCGGTTGCGAGATAACAAAAAATACCACCCTGGGAATAACCACCCAGGTGAACAGGCATCTGTTTTTTTGCATACACGAAGTCGATAGCGTCGTTGACAGCGAGGATGTGATCGCTGAAATCCCTGTCCAAACCGCCTTCCTGGTGTTCGGGGGAGCCAAAATCGACAATCCACACCGAGTAGCCCTGTTCAGTTAAGTAGGTAACTGAGCTGTTTTCATGGGACATGTCATAGACATCGGCCGAAATCATTAACGGCGGCACCAGAATAATGGGGATGCTTTTGGTTTTCGATTTTTTTATTTCGTAACAGCGTAAGCGATAATTTGCACTTTCGTGGGCAACGTAATAGACGGTGCCTGTTCTTGCCTGTAAGCGCCCAAAACGGGCTATGGCAGAAGCATTTTTTACCGCTGCGCTCAAGCGGGACGGGGTATCTAAAAGCGGACTGCGTTTTTTATTATTATCTTTCATAATATCTTCTTCCATTATGTCGATTCCTTGTCGTTAGCGACTATTGAACATAATTAAGGTGAGTGATTGTTTTTTATAACGATGTTTTTCCTTATTTTGAATACTGCTAGTGCACAGTGGTTTCTATTTTTTAAGAACAATAGACTGCGCGATTCAAATTATTCGAGCGTAAAGTGTTATCTAGCGCTCGCTTAGTATTTGTTTAAATTGTATACAGCAGATATATCACAAAGCTGTCTTACGTTGAAGCTGGTTTTCCCTCGCCAGTTTATTTCTTATTTGCCAGGGGTTTTAAATCAGTGAAAGACTCATCGAGGGCTGTATCAATAAAGGTATTTACTGTTTTCTCCCAGGGGAAGGTAATGTGGTTGCCGTGATACCACTCAATTTTCGGTCGTCCCCAGTGCTCCCAGAGATCAATAGGGTCTTCTGGACGGGCCAGTCGGTCGAGTAATCCGGCGTAGATATAGCGCCTTTTAGCGGGGACTTTGGGTTTTAGAGCCGTGGGAGAGATGACGCTGGTCATCCTCTCAATGTCATCCCAGGGCATGCCGATATTGTCCATAAAATATAAGAGATTGCGTTGCCCAAGTCGTCGCGCAGCGCGAACCAGATTAACGGCCGGTACACCGGCGATGGCACAGGCGAGCCCACCCTCAAGGCTTGACAGCATGGCGGTGGTATAGCCTCCCAGGGAAATACCGTGCACACCAATTTCGGGCGCACCCTCTTTGCGCAGCCAGTTGATGATGCGCCTTAATTCGAACATCGCCTGGGCTTCGGTGTGGATCAGGTTAACGTAGCCCGGTGCCAGCACACCATCACCACTAGTCGGACCTATCTTGCGTGGACCATGGAGGGGGAGCACATATTGAAGAATGTTCAGCCCTTTATTTTCGTGCAGGGCCTTGGCATGGAAAAACGGCAAGTCCATGTAGGGTACACCCATGCGATAGCCGTGAATATTAATCAGCCAGGGTCGCTGGGGCCCGGCATGGCGCAGCATCCAGCCGTGGGCGGTGTGATTTGGCGTGTAACCGAGCCAGCGGAAGCGGCCAGCTTCACCCATGTGGGGGACATAGCCACTCTCAAAAGACATGTGCTCGTAGTCAACGCCCCGCGATGACGCTTTTTTGAATTTTATTTTATTAAGTTCAGGTGGTGCCTGGTGATAGCCCCTTGGATTATCGAGCCAGCCTTTGTCCTCAAAAAACTCGAGGGCATCCTCCATTTCGTCAGCGCAGCGCTGGCGAAAACCGGATGTGGGGAAGCGTAGTCTTGATGCCATTCCCAAACCGACCATCAGTGCTTCATCGGCCCCGACCATAGCTATGGAGCCTAGTGATACCTTTGGCCTGGGTGCTTCGTCGGGCCAATCCAAAATATCATTGATGGTGGTGGAACCGGGAATCCACTTGGGAACCCTGCCTGTGGGTAACTCTTTGGGTTTTGGTAAAAACGAGGATAATTTCATCAACTTGGACTCGCTATTTAATATCAATATGTTTACATAATATTGCTGATTTTGGGACCCAAGTAAAGAAGATATATCAATTTTTGAGCAGGTAGCCACGGCTATCTCCCAACATTGAGCGCTTTTATAGCGTTGGGTTAATGCCACAGGTTTACCAGGTGGTGAAGGGGTCTTGAGCCAGAGCCGACGTGAAGTAGCTCTGCTGCCGATAAAACTTTGGTGATATAGCATTTGGCGCTTGTCACAGCACTGGCGAGATCGCCATTATTTAACGCCAGGTTGGTGGCTATGGCCGCCGAGAGGGTGCAGCCGGTACCGTGAGTATTGCCAGCTGCAAGGCGCCTGCTACCAAACCACCGGCTGCTATCGGCTTTATCAACCAAAACATCGGGGCTCTCATTACCGGGTAGGTGTCCGCCTTTTAAGAGAACAGGACTCTGGCCTCGTGGCAACAATCGTTCGGCCATCTCGCGCATCTCCTCGCGTGTGGTGGGCTTACGCGTGCCGAGCAGGCAGGCGCCCTCGTCCAAATTCGGTGTGTAGAGACTGGCCATAGGCAGAAGCTCGTGAATGAGTGTGTCCATCGCTTCGGGGTCGAGCAGTCGCTGGCCACTGGAGGCCAGCATCACCGGGTCGATGACAATATTTTGCGCTCGGTAGTGCTTTAGCCGCGCCGCTACTCGGCTAATAATGTCGGCGTTGGCGAGCATGCCAATCTTTACCGCTGCAGGTTGAATATCGTCGAACAGGCAATCTATTTGCGCCTCGACAAAACCGGCGTCGGGGCAGTGGATGGCTTTGACGCCACGGGTACTTTGCGCGGTGAGGGCAGTAATGATGGCCATGCCGTAAACACCATTGGCGGCGAAGGTTTTTAAATCGGCCTGAATACCGGCACCACCGCTGGGGTCGGAGCCGCCGATGCTTAAGACATTTTTTATCGCGCTCGTGGGCTTTGTATGCATGTGTCCCTTCTTTTTTGCCAAGTTCAATTTTCGTCTAAGCTCAAAATAGCCAGGTTGGGATAGTGCTGCGCGGCCAGAATTTGTGCAGCGCTACTGGCACGGCGCCCGCTCATGCAACACAGCACGACCCGTTGTTCGCGGGGTATCTCAGCAAGGTGTTGGCTGATATTTGCCAGTGCGATGTGCTGGGCACCGGACAGTGGCGGTGCCTGTAATTCACCGGCATTACGCACGTCGATCAAGGTGTCGTCGAGGTTTACCTCTTCACTTTTCAGCACGGCAACGGGTGTGGTTGTTTCAGGCTCGGGCGCATTGGAAAAATCAATACTGGAAAAGTGTTGATGCCAAAGATCGACACTTAATAGCGTCGCAGGGCCAGGTTCGTCGATCAATAATCTAATGGCGGCCTGGGCCTGTAGCGCACCGAGTACGGCTACCACGGGGCCGAGCACGCCGTCACGAGCACAGGATAAACCCTGGTCAGGGGGGCTGGGGAACAGCGCCCGGTAGCTGGGTGCATGCTGGCAAAATACGCCCATATAGCCCTTCATGCCTGCCGCCGAGGCAGAGATTAAAGGCTTGTTTAAGAGCTGGCAGGTATCGCTGAGCAAATAGGTGGTGGTGAAATTATCGGCGGCGTCGATCACACAATCACAGTCCTCGAGCAGGGCTTTGACATTGCTGGAGATCAGCCGCTCGCTGATGGGTTCAACCACAACCGCGCTATTTAAGGCCGCCATTTTTCGGGCGGCAACAGCCACCTTGTATTGGCCTTCATCGGCTTCGCTAAATAGTACCTGGCGATGCAGATTGTGAATGGCAATGCGGTCGTTATCGACCAGCCGTATATGCCCGATGCCTGCACCCACTAAATAGGTGAGGGCGGGCACCCCGAGGCCGCCGGCACCGATGATGACGATGCGCGCGGCGGCGAGTTTGGCCTGCCCGGCGCTGCCAACTTCGGGCAGGGCGAGTTGTCGGGCATAGCGATTTTCAGTCATATACTTTCCTTGTTCTTTATAGTTCCTGTGGTTCAAGTCCCTGTTTTATTTGGCGGTTTTATTAGGCCGCTTCATTAGGTCGCTATGGCAAGCCACTCTTGCAGTCGTTGTTCGGGGTCTTCATGCCAAAGCACATCAGTGACCACGGCAATGGAATCTGCCCCGGCAGAATAGGCACCGCCAGCCCGCTCAACATTCATGCCACCGATGGCCACTAATGGGGTATCGCCGACTAAGTGCCGCCAGTGGGCCAGCTTTTCTAAACCTTGCGGTGTCCAGGGCATCTTCTTTAGCTGTGTGGCGTACACCGGGCCAAGGGCGATGTAGTCGGGTTTTAGGCTCAGGGCATAGGCCAGCTCTTTGCCGTCGTGGGTGCTAACGCCCAGTTTGAGGCCAGCGGGGCGAATTGTTGGCAGGTCGGCCGTGGCGAGATCTTCCTGACCAAGGTGAATAAAGTCACAGCCTAATTCCAATGCGAGCTGCCAGTGATCATTAATGATCAACTGGCAGTCGTAGGCAGCGCAGAGAGCTTTGGCTTTGCGAATTTCAGCGCGCAGAGTTGGGTTGGGTAAATCTTTAATACGCAATTGCACCAGCTTTAAACCGAGGGGTAAAAAGCGTTCCAGCCATTGGCTGCTATCGACAATTAAATAAAATTTGTGTAGCCAGTTGGCAGTGGGTTTTGCTGGCAGTGTTTGTTGCGGAGACATGTTATTGACTTCCATCGCCGTGCCAAAAGGGGCTGCCCAATACGGGGGTTGAGGGGCAGGCCATATCGCGAGCTTCAATGGCCCCAGCTTTAAAGGCGGCATGTCCCGCTTCAATCGCCTGTGCAAAGGCGCTGGCCATGGCTACGGGGTCGCCGGCTTTGGCGACGGCGGTGTTGAGCAAGATGGCGTCGTAGCCCAGCTCCATAGCCTGGGCCGCTTGTGAGGGCAGACCAATACCGGCATCGACAATCAGTGTGGTGTCGGGAAAATGGGCACGCAAGGCTCTAAGGGCAAAGGGGTTATTCAAGCCGCGACCACTGCCAATGGGTGAACCCCAGGGCATTAAGACTTCGCAGCCTGCGGCCAGTAATTTATCGGCCACCACTAAATCATCAGTGGTATAGGGGAAGACCTGAAAGCCCTCGGCACAGAGAATGCGCGCTGCTTCCACCAGGGCGAACACGTCCGGCTGCAAGGTGTCGTCTTCACCGATCACTTCGAGTTTAATCCACCGTGTGGCAAATAACTCTCGCGCCATGTGGGCGGTATTGACCGCTTCTTTCACGGTTTTACAGCCGGCGGTATTGGGTAGCAGGCGAGCGCCGGATTGCTGGATGAGGGACCAAAACTGCTGTCCAGCGCCATCCTTGCCAGCGTCTTTACCCGCTTCGCGGCGCAGGGAGACGGTGACGATACCCGCCCGACTGGCGGCAATGGCGTCGAGCAAAATTGCCGGTGATGGGTATTGGGCACTGCCGATTAAAAAGCGCGAGGGTATTTCATTGCCGTATAAACTCAGCTCTTTACCAGAGGGGTTTGTTGGGGGAAAACTTTTGGCCGGGGCGGCTTGTTGGATGGTCATTAGCCGCCCTCCATAGGTGCCAGTATTTCGACGGCGCAACCTTCACGCAGTGGTGTTTGTGCTCGTGCGGTGCGAGCGACGAACAAACCATCGACAGCGGTGGCAACCTTGTCGGCCTCGTGGCCGAGGGTGGCGACCAGTCTGGCGAGATCATTCTCTTCGGTGTCGAGGCTTGCGCCGTTAAGCTGTATTTTCATCCATTACCTCTGAGGGAATAATGCCGTCGAGGGCAAATTCGACGCAGCGCCGTGCCATGGCTGGAGCGGCAAGAAAGCCGTGGCGATACATGCCATTGACCGAAAGGGTTTTACCCCGACGGCGCAGGCGCGGTAGGTTGTCGGTAAATGCCGGGCGGGCTTCGACGCCAATTTCGAGTATTTCAGCCTCACCAAAAGCTGGGTGCAGGGCGTAGGCTGCCGACAGTAGTTCGAGTACCGAGCGCACACTGGCACGACTACGCTCGCTGCTCTCTATCATCGTCGCACCGATCATAAACACGCCCTTGGCGCGGGGCACAATATAGAGCGGAATGCGCGGGTGCAGTAAACGCACCGGACGGTTGAGAGTAATTTCGTCGCTGTGAATGTGCAGCATTTCACCCTTGACGCCACGCAGGTCTTGCCAGTGATGGCGGGCACCGAGGCCGCGGCAGTCGATGATCCAGTCAGCAGCGCTGGTGTAGTCATTGCCCGGCCCGTCGTCGATGTGGCGTTGCTCAAAGCTCACACCACTTGTTTTTAAGGTGTCGGCCAAGTGGGCAAGCGTCTGTCGCGGGTCGAGATGAGCTTCATCGGCAAAGAGCAGACCACGGCTAAAACGCTCGGCGAGGTCGGGTTCGAGGTGCTGTATTTGTTCGCCTTCAACCGAGTGCCAGCCCTTGGTGTCGCGAGCGAAATTGTTGAGCAGGGGCTGGTCGCGAGAGGTGGCCACCACCAGTGTGCCGGCGGTGGAGTAGTCGGGGGCGATACTTTGCCAGAAGGCCATGCTCCCGCCAGCCAGTGTGGCAATCAGCGGCTCAGCGCTTTCACTTTCGCAACCCGGTGCCAACATGCCGCCCGCCCACCACGAGCAGCAAGTGCTATCGAGGGCGTCACTGGCGGCAATAATATTGACCTCGCAGCCGCGCTCGGCAAAAGCGTGGGCGCAGCACAGGCCGCTAACGCCACTACCAATAATTTCGATCTTCATTTTTGCTGCGCGCTTTAGCCGATGTTCTCAATATAAATTTCGCTGCCCTGGTCTTTAAACTCGTCGGATTTTTTATCCATACCCTTGGCGACATAATCGCGCACATCCTGAGTGATTTTCATCGAGCAAAATTTGGGGCCGCACATAGAGCAGAAGTGGGCGACCTTGGCGGAGTCCTTGGGCAAGGTCTCATCGTGGTAAGAGCGAGCGGTGTCGGGGTCGAGACCAAGGTTGAATTGATCATCCCAGCGAAAATCAAAACGCGCCTTTGATAACAGGTCGTCGCGATGGCGGGCGTGGGGGTGGCCCTTGGCGACATCGGCGGCGTGGGCGGCAATTTTATAGGCGATTAAGCCCTGCTTTACATCGTCGCGATTGGGCAGGCCGAGGTGTTCTTTGGGGGTGACATAGCAGAGCATGGCACAGCCGAACCAGCCTATCATCGCCGCGCCAATACCACTGGTGATGTGGTCGTGGCCGGGGGCGATGTCGGTGGTCAGCGGGCCGAGGGTGTAGAAGGGTGCCTCGTCGCAGTGCTTGAGTTGCAGATCCATGTTTTCCTGAATCATGTGCATCGGCACATGGCCGGGGCCTTCGATCATGGTTTGTATATCGTGGCGCCAGGCGATTTTGGTGAGCTCGCCAAGCGTTTTTAATTCGGCAAATTGGGCCTCGTCATTGGCGTCGGCGAGGGAGCCGGGGCGCAGACCATCACCCAGCGAAAAACTGACATCGTAGGCTTTCATGATTTCGCAGATGTCTTCGAAGTGGGTGTAGAGGAAGTTTTCCTGGTGATGAGCGATACACCACTTGGCCATAATGGAGCCACCACGGGAGACAATGCCGGTGAGGCGATTCACTGTCATTGGCACATAGCGCAGCAGCACCCCGGCGTGAATGGTGAAGTAGTCGACGCCCTGTTCTGCCTGTTCAATAAGCGTATCGCGAAACACCTCCCAGTTGAGGTCTTCAGCAACGCCGCCGACTTTTTCTAGAGCTTGATAAATCGGCACGGTGCCAATGGGGGCGGGTGAATTGCGAATAATATGATCGCGGGTAGAGTGAATGTGTTTGCCGGTCGATAGATCCATTACCGTGTCACCGCCCCAGCGAATCGACCACACCAGTTTTTCGACCTCTTCGTCGATGCCTGAACTCAGCGCCGAGTTGCCGATATTGGCATTGACCTTGACCAGAAAATTGCGGCCGATAATCATCGGTTCTAATTCAGGGTGGTTGATGTTGGCGGGAATAATCGCCCGCCCGGCAGCCACCTCACTGCGTACAAATTCTGCTGTGACTACGTCGACAAAGCCCGCGCCCATGCTGTTTCCCTTGAGCCGCGCGACGCGTTCGGGGGTGTTAAATTCATTGGCTAGGGAGCCGCGCAGCTCGTTCTCACGAATTGCGATGTACTCCATTTCACGGGTGATAATACCTTTGCGGGCATAGTGGAGCTGGGTGATATTGGCGCCACTGACGGCGCGGCGTGGCGTGCGTTGCAGCGCGGGATTATAAAATCGCGTCGCCTGCTCGGTATCGTTAACGCCGTTGTCGGCGGGCTTGGTTTTACGACCGGTATAGCTTTCGGTGTCGTCGCGACTCTTGATCCATGGTGAGCGCACATCGGGCAGCCCACGGTGAATGTCGATGTCCACATCAACATCAGTATAGGGGCCGGAAGTGTCGTAAAGATGAACCTCTTCGCCCGTAGTCAGTGTGACCTGACGCATCGGCACTTGCACATCGGCAAAATTAGCGGAGGGGATATAAACCTTTTTACTGGCCGGCAGTGGAACCTGGGTAATGTTTTGTCGCTGGCTTGCAGCAGGCTGAGTGGTGGTTTTTGGACTCTGCAATTGCGTTGACATTGTGCCTCCGTGGCTTGTTTTGGAATAGCCGGGCGGAGAGCTGCATAACGCACTGCATTTGAATATTTAATGGTGCTAAAAATGGCACTCTTAACATTGCTCTTTCCTACGCCGGTACTAGACGGTTCAGGTTCAACGGGTTCGCTACGCAGTGTGAAGTCAAAAGCTAGTAGCATCTCAGCCTTATTTTTAAGGCTCCCCGAGAGTTGTTGCGGAATATAACAGCGAAACTAATATTGTGAAACTATTATTTTTATTTAAATAATAGCCTTGTTATTTGAGTGTTTTTTATTTTGTCTGTGTAACTAAGGCTGTTTGTTAACTAAAACCTGGCAGTTAAGGCGTGCTTTGTTTGATGCCGAGACGCTGTAGCAGGCGGTAAAAATTACTGCGGTTAAGGCCCAGGTCGCGAGCGGTAGCGGCGAGATTGCCGTTGCGTAGTCTGAGCTTGTCATTAATTAACTGGCGCTGAAAATTATCGATGGTTTCTTTCAGGTCGATTTGTTCAGGTAGGCTGGCGAATTCTGCCTGTATGGCGCGGGGTAACTCGTCGAAGCTAATGCTCAGTTGCGAGACCTTGATAATGAGCTCTTTTGAACCCTTTTGTTCGGCCATGGCTTTGAGTGTTGCTCGCCGGAGCACCTGGTCGAGCTCACGAACGTTTCCCGGCCAGGGATAGTGTTGCAGTAATTTTCGGGCATCGGTGTCGATTAGTAGTGAGGGTAGAGCGAGTCGACGCCGGTGTTGTTCGAGAAAGCGTTTGCTCAGTTGTGGGATATCTTCAGCTCTTTCGCGTAGTGGCGGCACAGGCATGGGGTAGAGCATTAACAACCGATACAGCTCGGGCCGAAACTCACCACGACTCACGGCTTGCTGAAGGTTGCAGCGGGTGGCGGCGATTAGCCGCACCTTGATGGGAGTGGCGGTAGCGCTATTAAATGGCTGTATGCTAGCGGTTTTTAGTACTTGTTCGAGCTGGCTTTGCACATCGCCGGGTAGGGTGGCGACTTCATTAATAAATAGTGTGCCCTGCTCGGCAAGCTGAAACAGGCCGGTTTTCTCTGCCTGGTCGTCACTGGCCGTGATACCAAATAGCTCGGCATAAGCCGTCTCGTCATTGAGGCTAGCGACGTCGACAGGAATAAAAGCGTGTTCGCTGCGGGTGGAGGCCAAATGAATATCTCGCGCCACCAAACTTTTGCCGACACCGTCTTCGCCCTGTAAAAGAATGGTTAATTCAGAGGCGGCGATGATGGCAATTTCGTCCTTGACTCGCCCCAGTGCGGGGCTGTCACCGAGCAATGTTTCACTCTGTGATTGTGCAAGGAGTGCTTGATGCAAGCACTGTTGCTGTTCGAGTTCAGTGTGTAGGTTTTTACCGCGCTGTAGCACAGCGATAGCTGACTCGATAAAGTTGATAAAACTGCGTAACTCTTGTTGGTCAATTTTATTCAGCGTGTCTGCCTGGCGCGTGTTAAAACACAATAGTCCCCAGGGTTTGCCCGCTACGTACAGGGGGACACCGAGACTGTCTCGTGGCCCGGTGCGTCGGTCACCCGCTTTCAGAAAGGCCTGAAACGGATTGGGTAATTGACTCTCGGCGGGAAAGTACACCGGTTCTGGTGATTGCAGCCAATGGGCAAAGCGCGGGTGCTGTTCGACGCTAAAGCGTTGTTCGAGCAATTTATCGTCGAGACCGTCTATGGCGAGGGGGATTAGTGTGTTCGGAGTTTTACTGCCAGCTTGATCGGCACTTACTTCAAATGAGAGCAGTGCGGCGGCGTCGCAGCTTAGTGTGGAGAGGATGGCATCGAGCAGACGCCAGTAACGCAGTTGGTCGGGCAGCTCGCGAGATAAATCGGCAACGATGGAGATGAGATGCGGTGAAACGCCGAGTTTGGCCATTAAAACCCTTGGAATGCTGTTTTTATTAAAGTGTTATTAAAGCGTCATGAAGGGTGTCTAATTAACATCATTATGTGAAATTAGTCAAAGAAATATCGGCTATTGCCTCTTAATTAAGGGCGTTGCTAAACCATCAATTCAACGCGGTCGCCGGCTTTAACCATGCCTTCAACCACCACGGCGGCGTAGATGCCCGCGTTGCGCTCGTGGTGTTGGCTGACCTGACGCAGTAGTTCAGGTGTGGCCTCGCCGGTGTCGGGGTCGTAGGTAATCATCTCGCAGCGTGGGTCGCGCTCGACAATGGTGATCACCACTTTATCGCCGAGTTTTAAACTGCGGCCGACCAGCTTATCTTCGTCAAAGCCCTGACCACTGTTTAGGTCGAGATGAATGTTGGCCCTGAAACGCCGGTTATCAATAGCGATGCCCGTTTCCTCGGCGAGTTGCTGGCCGGTTTGCAATGAGATTAATGACAGGGGGCGGCAGTCGGTCATGGCGCGCTGGGAGTGGGTGAGTGACACCTCGTGGCCTGTACCGGCGCTTGTGGCGAGTTGTTCCGCAAGCGCGGGGTCGTCGATGGCATAGACCTCGCCATTGGGTGCTTCAACATCCATCGATAGTTCGTGAGCACTGCTAAAAACCGGCGTAATACCGACACTCAGCGCTTCGGCCTCCTCCCAGTTGACCGGTTGCTCGGCTTTGTCTGGCTGGCGAAAGCGGGGGGTGTAGAGCAGTATGTCCTGGGTTTCGCGCCCAGTGAGATAAGGGAAAAAGCCCGGCCCAGCACTGGTTTTAAAGGCGTAAAGTCTATCGCCATAAATACCGGCGTAGCCAATAAAGGCTTGTTCAATAGTTTGCCCACGCATACTTTTTACCGGGTAGCGCCATAGGGCGTCGATACTGCCGATTATTTTTTGTTCTGTAGCCATGAGCGAAAGCCTTTGTTGGCAGAATAGAATTGGTTATTTACTGAGGCTTTTTCTCAGGCAGCACATCGGCGACCACTTCCCAGGTTTTCCATTCGGCGTCTGGGGTTTCCTGGCCTTCGATGGGCACATGAATGGATTGCTCGTCGCTGGTGGCAGGGTGAATATAGCGCGGGCAATTAATAAAAGTGTTAGTGACGGCAACTCTGACAATCAGTTGCGCTTCGTGGTAGCTGTCCATCAATTCATCATCGGCGCTGACCGTGGCCACACCGTGCAGGCGCAGGCGGTGGGGGTTTTCAAAGTCGATAAACAGCAAGCCGACATTGGGGCTGGCAGCCATATTGCCAGCACTGAGAAACATGCCGTTGCCATCGTAGAGGGGGAAGGCGATGGTTTTACTGTCGAGTACGCGGACAAAACCCACTTCACCGCCCTTATAAGACACCGTTGGCTGGCCATCGGGGTCGACAGTGCTGATGAAAAACATATTGCGAGAGGTGATAAATTCCCGCTCTTCGTCGCCAATTTCTGGCTGAATAATGAGTTCGTTGATGCGGTCTGCCAGTGGGCGGGTGCCGAAGGCGTCCTGCAGTTCACGGTTAGCGGGGTGATAAATATCGCTCATAGTTTTCTCTCGTTATTATTGTCGTCGTTCAAACTTGATTTTTGAATACGGGGGGTCGGTATTACGTTTTGTATTATGGCAGCTGCGGCTTGCTAATCGAAAAGCCATTGTCGCTTTCTGCAGCCTGGCGGGCAAAATTATAGTCGGCATTAAACTCAGCGTAAATCGTGTACAGAGCCTGGCCCTTTTCTACTCGGTCGTCGACTTTACAATGCAGATCGACCCCCGCGCCTTTATCCATGGGTGCACCAGCAAGGCGGGCGATGCGGGCAATTTGTAGGTTGTCGATGCTACCGACCATGCCATCGCAGGCAGCCAATACGGGGAGTTGTAAGTGACCCGGTTCAATACAGGTCTCGTTTTGTCCCTGAGCTTTAATGATGGCTTGCATCTTTGTCAGTGCTCGGCCCGATTCGAGAATATCCCGAGCAATAATATAGCCCTGGCCACCGCGTACATCGGCGTCGAATTCGAGGATGCGCCCGGCCAATTGCAGGGCTTTTTCGCGCAGGTCACTGGGTGCGAGTGGATTATTATTGAGCACCTGCATTACATCTCGCGCTTCAAGCACCGGGCCAATGCCCCGGCCGATGGGTTGGCGGCCATCGGTAATGACCACGACTAAATGCAGGCCCATGCGATCGCCGACATATTCAAATAATTTACGTAGGCGCATGGCGCTGGCCTGGTCGTGCATTTTGGCGGTCGGGCCAACGGGAATATCAATTAGCAAATGCGTGGCACCGGCAGCCACCTTTTTAGACAGAATGGAAGCGACCAATTGCCCCGGTGAGTCCATCGACAGGGGGCGTTCCACGGCAATCAATATATCGTCTACCGGCGCTAGTTTTGCGGTGCCACCCCAGGCCAGGCAACCCCGTTGTTGATGGACGATGTCGAGCAGGTTTTGTGGGCTTAGCTCAACTTCTGCCAGTACCGCCATGGTGTCGGCAGTGCCGGCGGGAGAGGTAATGGCTCGGCTCGATGTTTTCGGGATAAGCATGCCGTGGGCGGCGATAATGGGCACCATCAACATGGTGGTGCGGTTGCCGGGTATGCCGCCAATGCAGTGCTTGTCGGCGACCAGAGGCTCGCCCCAGTCGAGCCTGTCACCGGTTTTTACCATGGTTTCGGTGAGGCTTAATACTTCGTCGCGGTCCATGCCATTGTCGGAACAGGCGACCAGAAAGGCGGCAATTTCGATTTTTGAATAGCGGTTTTCGACAACATCCCGGGTAATGCCCAAATATTCATCGAAAGACAGGCGCTCGCCAGCGATCTTGCGGTGCACTGCGCGCAGTGACTGGGGCGGGGTGGCGTGGGCGACGCGCACGGCGGTGCCCTCGGTCAAACTCAGTTGCTCATAGGCTTGTTCACTAAGACCCAGTTGGCCGGGCTGGATAATGTTGTCATCATCAACGACGTTGAGTACGGCGATAATGTGCTGGCCGTTGTCTTCCTGGTGAATCTCTATTTTACTCAGAGCCTGGAAGCCTTCACTGCGATAAAGGGCGCAATCGCGATGCAGATAGGCGACGTTTTCTTTATAGGTGTCGATGGCGACGCGGCGCAGCTTTAAGGTCGGCATGGCTTGTCCAGATTTTTACCGAAGGGAATGCAACACACAGGCATATTGCAATAAAGCTTGTTCTCTACGCTACAGATCATAAAATACCGCCTTCTTTCATTCTCACATTCCATTCTTAGAGTATAACGGCTGAACTTAGTGCAAGACACAATAGACAATTACGATGTCATTATTTTAGGGGGCGGTGCCGCCGGTTTAATGTGTGCGGCGACTGCCGCTGCACGGGGCCGCCGCGTATTGGTGTTGGAGAAAGCCAATAAAGTCGGCAAAAAAATACTAATGTCGGGTGGCGGACGCTGTAATTTTACGAACTACACTGTCGAGCCTGAAAACTATATTTCTAATAATCCGCACTTTTGTAAATCGGCATTAAGCCGTTATACCCAGTGGGATTTTATTGCCCTGGTCGAGCGCTATGGCATTGCTTATGAAGAGCGAAAACACGGCCAGTTATTTTGCCTGGACTCGGCAAAAGAAATTTTGGCAATGTTGCTGAGTGAATGTAAAGAGGCCGGTGTCGAGATTAAAACGCGTTGTTCAATCAGTGCTATTAAGGCTTTAAATGTAGAAACTGCTGCTGCAACGAAAGGTAAGGGCCTTAACTATCAACTTGATATAGACGGACAAAGCGACAGTTTGTACTGCCAGTCACTCGTCGTGGCCAGCGGGGCGCTGTCTATTCCAACGCTGGGTGGTAGTGGTATTGGTTACGACATCGCCCGGCAGTTTGGTCTTCCCGTCACCGCGTGTCGAGCAGGTTTAGTGCCCTTTATGTTCAGTGATTTTATGAAGCCGATTTGTGAGCGGCTCTCCGGCCTGGCACTGGAGGTGTCGGTAAGTTGTCGAGGGCAGGCCTTTACGGAGAACCTGTTGTTCACCCACCGGGGGCTTAGCGGCCCGGTGGTATTGCAAATTTCCAATTACTGGCATCCCGGTGATGCAATTAATATCAACCTGCTCCCAGAACTCAATGCACAGCAGTGGTTGCTGGCAGCGAAGCAGCAGCAAGGCAAGAGCCGCTTAAATACACTGCTCAATAAGCACTTAGCAAAAGCTCTGGTGAATGAACTACAGGCGCTTTGGTGGCCGCAGCTGGCTGCTAGCCCGCTGGCAGAATTCAGTGACAAGCACTTGCAAACCATTGGTCAACAGCTAAACAATTGGTGTTTGAAACCCTCTGCCAGCGAGGGTTACCGCACTGCGGAAGTAACCCTGGGCGGTGTGGATACCCAGAGTATTAGCTCCAAAACGATGGAGGTGAAACAGCAAGCCGGCCTCTACTTTGTGGGTGAAGTGCTCGATGTTAGCGGCCATCTGGGTGGCTTTAATTTCCAGTGGGCCTGGTCGTCGGGCTATAGCGCGGGGCAATTTGTTTAGCGACTGCGCCAGCGTGCTAAAATGCCCACCCTTTCAATATCGTTAACGCTGCCCTGGCGTCATTCTTTTATGCTGCGACTCTCTGAAATTAAGCTTCCCCTCGACCATAGCGAGGCTGCTCTCTCCAAGGCCGTTGCCGATCGCCTGGGGCTTGTTGAGCAAGACCTACTTACATTAACTGTTTTTAAACGCAGTTATGATGCTCGCAAAAAGAACAATATCTTACTGATTTATCAACTTGACGTTGAGCTCAGCGAGGTGGCTGAGAAAAAGGTGCTGGAGAAATTTTCGGCACAGTCCTCGGTGCGTCAGGCTCCCGATACACGTTACCAATTTGTCACCCAGGCTCAGTCTGATTTCCCGCTAAACGATCAACAGCGGCCGATTATTATCGGCTTTGGCCCCTGTGGCCTTTTGGCGGCTTTGCTACTGGCGCAAATGGGCTTAAAGCCGATTGTCCTCGAACGGGGTGAAGAGGTTCGCCAGCGCACTAAAGATACCTGGGATCTGTGGCGCAAGGGCAAGTTGAATACCGAATCGAATGTGCAATTTGGAGAGGGGGGCGCGGGGACTTTTTCTGACGGCAAGCTATATAGCCAGGTCAAAGACAAGCGTCACCTTGGCCGTAAAGTCTTAGAGGAATTTGTTAAAGCGGGTGCGCCGGAGGAAATACTCGTCCTCAGCAAGCCCCATATCGGCACTTTTAAACTGGTCAAAATGGTTGAGACCATGCGCGGCGAAATAATCCGTCTCGGTGGTGAAATTCGTTTCGGTGCCAAAGTTGAAACACTCCACCGTGAAGCCGGTAGTGCTGATGGAGAGAAAGGCGGCACTGAAGACGGACAAGTCACGGCGGTGACCCTGAGTAATGGTGAAACCTTGCACAGTCGCCACGTTGTGCTTGCCGTTGGCCACAGTGCGCGAGACAGTTTCGAAATGTTGCTGGCAGAAGGCGTTTATATTGAAGCCAAACCCTTTTCCATCGGTTTTCGTATTGAGCACCCCCAGTCGGTGATTGATAAGGCACGCTTTGGTGAGCAGGCGGGCCACCCCATTCTCGGTGCGGCGGATTACAAGCTGGTGCACCACTGTGCCAATGGCCGCAGTGTTTACAGTTTTTGCATGTGCCCGGGTGGCACCGTGGTGGCGGCAACCTCGGAGGAGGGTCGAGTGGTGACCAATGGCATGTCGCAATATTCGCGCAACGAGCGCAATGCCAATGCGGCGATAGTGGTCGGCATTACACCGGAGCAGGATTATCCGGGGGATGTGCTGGCGGGCATAGATTTACAGCGCGACCTCGAAAGCCTGGCCTATCAACTGGGTGGTGAAAATTACTGTGCACCAGCGCAATTGGTGGGTGATTTTTTACAGAATAAAGCATCGAGGCAATTGGGCAGTGTGGAGCCTTCCTATCAACCGGGGGTGAGTCTCGGTGACTTGTCGAAAGCGCTGCCGGATTTTGCTGTGGCAGCCATACGCGAGGCGATTCCCGCTTTCGATAAAAAAATCAAAGGCTTTGCCATGGCCGATGCTTTATTAACCGGTGTCGAAACGCGCACTTCGTCACCCATTTGTATTCGTCGCGGTAAAGACTTTCAAAGTATTAATACCACTGGTTTATATCCGGCGGGCGAGGGTGCCGGTTATGCGGGGGGCATACTGTCAGCTGCTATTGATGGTATTAAAGTCGCGGAGGCTCTGGCCCTCGACCTACTAAAATAAAAAGTATAGGTTTTTAAAAACCAGAGATTAACTATCGTGGCCGCTGCGTTCAACTGACCAAATATTTTTATTCGGTGAGCTCATAGCCCAATCGGTCTCGATATAAAGCGCTTCCACTTTGGTTCGTGCCCAGGGGGTCTTACGCAGAAACTTCAGGCTGGAGCTAATACTGGGGTCATTGGTAAAGCATTTAATCGTGATGCGTTGCCCCAACTCTTGCCAGCCGTATTGTTCGACCAGTTTCGTGAGAATCTCTTTTAGGGTTATACCGTGGAGGGGGTCTTTATTCATGACCTTATTCGGCGCTGTCTACTTTTTCATCGGCTTTAGATTCTGCTTTTTTAACACGAATTTTGTTGCCTGCGATTACTTTAGCGTTGAGTTGTTTCATCGCCGCTTTGCCATTGCCGGGTTTGGGCATTTCAACAAATCCAAAGCCTTTAGACTGGCCGCTTTCCTTATCCATCACCAGAGAGCAGGATTGCACTAGTCCGAAGGGCTCAAACAATGCCGCTAGTTCGGCTTCGGTGGTGCTGCGGGGGAGATTGCGAACGAGTAATTTCATTGGGCTACCAGTATGAATTGCGAGCTGTTGCTGAGGCTGGCCACTATACAGTGTCTGCCCAACACACGCTGTGCTATTGCGTTTTTCAACAGCTTGCTAGGCATCCAGCAGACTGCGTATTTTCTGTAACAAAGCTTGTGCGCGATAGGGTTTGGGTAGCAGGTTTTTATGCAGGGTGTCATCGGCCAGGGCGTTTTGGCGGTCATCGCTGAAACCACTGGCCATCTGGATTTTTATTGCTGGGTATTTTGCGGAGACGATCAATGCCAACTCGTAACCATCCATATCGGGCATCACTACATCACTGAACATTAGGTCGACATGGTTGCCTTCGAGAAGCTGTAGAGCCTCGTTACAATTATGGGCGGAGAGTACTTTGTAGCTCTGTGCACTGAGTATTTCTGTGCAGAGGTCGAGGAGTTTTTCCTCATCATCGACCACCAGAATGGTTTCATTACCACCCAGACCCACCGGGGTCGGCAGATTGGCGGTTGCCTCCATTTCGCTGTCGGCGCTGTCTCTGGGGAAATACATTCGCAGCTGTGTGCCGCGCCCGGGCACGGAGGTGACATCTATCGCGCCTTTGCTGCGCTCGACAAAACCGTAGACCTGACTCAAGCCCAGGCCCGTACCCCGTTCGCCCTTGGTGGTGTAAAAAGGGTCGAAAATACGCTGTTTTGTTTGCTCGTCCATGCCCTTGCCAGTATCGGTAATACTGAGTAGCACGTAGTCCCCGCTGGGCAGGTTTTTCAGTCGCGCACTAGCCGTGTTGAGCCGGGTGTTTTGAGTGTGGATGGTGACCTGGCCATTGGTATCGATGGCGTGCATGGCATTAATGCTGATATTGATAATGGCGTCTTCAAGGTCGTCGCTATCGAGGCAGATGGGCCAGGTATTCTCTGCCAGTTCATAGACCAGCTTAATACGCGGAGTCAGCGATGTTTCGAGCATGTGTTGCTGATTGATGATTAAGTCATTAATGTTGATCGTACGCGTGGAGATGGCCGTTTGCTGGGAAAAGGACAACAGTTTGCGTGTGAGTTTAGCGCCACGCTCACCAGCACGGTGAATTTCATGGGCGTATTGGGCGAGATTTTCGTCATTGGCCAGGGCACTTTCCAGCAGGTCGGCGTAACCAGTGACGACGCCGAGCATATTGTTAAAGTCGTGGGCAATACCGCCGGTGAGCTTGCCCAGGGCATCCATTTTTTGGCTGCGTCGCAGTTGTTCTTCTTGCAGCTTGATCTCGCTTAAATCCCGAAAACTGGTAATAAAGCGTCGCTTGCCATCGCTGCTTTGCGTTAATTCGACCACCGCGAGAAGCGTTGGAAATGTTTTGCCGTTTTTATGCACGACTTGAATTTCTGCCCCCATGCCGATATGCCGCAAATCCCCAGTCTCGCGGTAACGCTGCATATTGTGCCGAAAGATTTCCAGCGTTTGTTGGTCGACCAGTTGGTGTACGGATTGCCCCGCGATGTCTTTAACCCTGTAGCCCAGTAAGTTTTCGGCGGCCCGGTTGAAGGTTAGTATGGTGCCCATTTCATTGGTGACAATGACCCCTTCTACCATAGAATCGAGGATCTCTCGTTGTGCTCGCTCGCTGTCGTGTAGACCACGTTGTGCGGCTCGCTCAGCGGTAACATCTCGAATAATGGCACCGGCACCAATGATTTGGCCGGACTCGTCGATAAAGGGCGCATTATGGCTCTGGCCGTAGAACGTGTGACCATCTTTGTGTTGAAACTTGCTGGTAAGTGTTTTGTCAGCTTCTGTGCTGGACAGTTTTTCCCATGTTTTGAAGACTTCAGTATTGGGGGTATTGTTGGGCAGAATGAATTCAATGCTTTGGTTTTTAGCTTCTTCGTAGGAGTAGCCAAACATTTTTTCGGCGGCAGCATTCCAGCCAACAATCCGTCGCTCGCTATCGACTTCAATGGCCGCTAATGGAGCCTGATCACGGTAGCGCTTAAGCTGTCGTTCGGATGCGCGTAAGTTATCTTCAGTTTTTTTTCTTTCGGCGATATCGCGGGCTTCCCCCACAATTTGTAATACCTTGCCATTGTCGTCAAGGACGGGATGAAAGCTTAATGCTATCCATGATTTCTCGCCGCTGAGTGACGCAAATTGAATGTCTGAAAGGGTGGTGTTGCCTGCTGCTGCGCGTTTCATTTCACGCTGCACATGCGCTTGACTGTCGGCTGAGTAATTAAAAAAGGGCGTGTCCCATAGTTTTTTTCCGATGGCATCCTTGCGTGTGAAGCCAGTAGCTATGAGTGGGGTATTGTTTAAAAAAGTGGTAGTGCCATCCGGGGAGTAGAGTCCGACCATAGTTTGCATATCGTCAAACAAACCTTGTAGCTGTAGTTGCGCGGCTTTGGCTTGTTCGCGCAGGCGATATTGTTCGCTAATGTCACTAAAGACCAGGATGGCACCTAGTATCCGATCCTCTTGATCACGAATCGGGGCTGCGGAATTGGAAATTTGGTAGTCGTGGCCATTACGGGCACGCAGGGTGGTGTGCGTACTCATATGAACAATTTCGCCCGTTGCCATCAGTTTGTCGACGGGACTGGCCAGAGGCTCGCCGGTAGCTGCATTGAAAATGGGGAAAATACCTTGTAAGGCTTCGTTTTTGGCCTCTGTATATGTCCAGCCGGTCAGCTGCTCGGCGACGAGGTTCATGCGGGTGATTTTGCCCTGGGCATCGGTGGTGATGACAGCGTCGCCAATACTGTCGAGGGTCACGGCCAGGTTTTGCTCCCTGGCCTGGAGCTCAATCAGGGCCTGCTCGCGCTCTTCCTCAACCTGCCTGCGGGCGCTGGGGTCATTACCTTCGGCAACAAGCTGAGTGACGTGTCCTGCGTCATCGAACACTGGGTGGACGCTGAACTCTAACCAAATCCGTCCTTCAAGGGTGTTAATAAGTATGTCCCCTTGCACTGAGTGGCCTGCAGCGGCCTGGTTTACATATTCCTGTACGGTATCCTGGCTTTGACTATCTCCGGTAAACCAGGGACAGGACCATAACTTTTGGCCCATGACGTCAGCCTGATCGAGACCAGAAACGAGCAGCGGTGTATTGTTGGCCAGGGTTACACGCCCCTCAATATCGAGAATGGCGACCATGGCTTTCATATCGTCAAACAGGCCCTGTAAGCGTCGCTGCGCCGCCTGAGACTCTTCGCGCAGACGGTGCTGTTCGGTGAAATCGAGGCCTTCGATCAGTAGGGTGACGACTTTTCCGACTTTAATAATGGGCTGGATTTTAAATTTTATCCACAGCAGGAGGTCACCTGCTCTAGCTTGCAATATGTCGTCGATAGCCTCGCCCGCCGCCGCACGCTGAATCCACTCTTGAAGCTGGGCCTGGGTTTGTGGAAGCTGGTCAAACCAAGGGCAATCCCAGTATTTTTTATTGAGAACATCCTTGGCCTGTAAGTTTGCCAAGGCCAGAGGCGCTTTGTTGCAAAACGTCACGGTGCCGTCGGTATCGAGGAAGCCAACAAAGGATTGCATGGCATCAAATAGCGTTTGTAGGGTTTTATCGCTTGTATCTATTGTGTCTGTCTGTTGGTCTGTCATAGGAGACTTGTTCTTTATTATGCTGTGACCGGAAAGCGGGGGTTCATTGCAATCCGTTGCGGCGCTTATCGCGCTTATAAAGCCCTATTCATTGTTTAGATGCTAGCCTCATTATGAATCAGAAGCCAGAAAGTACTTCACAAAAAATGACTCACAGGTATGAGTCTGTGACTTGTCACTGACTACTGGTTGAGTAGGGTTCGCCCTCCTTCGGCGAGTAATTTGAGGCCGATGGCCATCAAGAAAAAATAGCAAATGCTATAAACCAGTTTTTCACTGATTTTATGCAGTAAATAATAGCCGAGGCGAACACCGATGGGTGCCAGCGGTATTAACACCGCAGAGGTGATCAGGTTGGTGCTGTCAAACTGGCCGAGCCAGGTGTAGGGGATCAACTTGACCAGGTTGACCACCGCAAAAAAGAGGGCAAAGGTGCCCATTAGTACGATTTTGTCCAGGCGTTGGGGCAATAGATAAATACTCATCGGTGGCCCGCCAGCGTGAATACCAAAGCTGGTAAAGCCGGCAATGGCTCCCCAAAAACTACCGCCGATTAAGCCTGCTTCAGCTTTGGTTTTAAGCCCCGGTCGTAGCCAGTAGTTAAGACAGAAGGCGACGCAAATAAAACCAATCAATAGGCGTATGGCCGCCTCGGATAAATAGTGAAAGGTAAAGGCACCTGCAATGACGCCGACAATGGCACCGGGCAGTGTGCGCTCGAGGTTTTCTTTACTCCATTGGCCGCGAAAGCTCCAGATGGCGACCCCATCCATAACAATCAGTAGGGGCAGTAAAATAGCTGCGGCCTGTACAGGGGGCACGGCCAGCGACATTAGTGGCACGGAGATGATGGCAATGCCACCACCGAAGCCACCTTTGACCATGGCGAAAATGAGCACGGCTGGTATGGCGCAAAGGTAAAAGAAGGGGTCGGTGATCATGGCTTAGCGCTAAAAACACGGTGAAAAAGAGGTGTCATTCTAGCGTTCTGAGTTGTAAATATCGATTGCGTGGTCGTGGCTTTACTGTAACTGACTTGCCAGAGCAGCTATTTTATCCGCTTTACAGGGCTATATTACGCAGCGTGAATACGACCCTGTAAACCTTGCTTTATCAAATTTCAGCGGCGTTAATCGACCGGCAAATTAAACAGTGCTTTGACATTGTCGTGTACCACGGCATCTTTTTGTGCCTCGGTGAGCTGGGCCATTTGACCGGTGATGATCTCTCGTGAGTGGGGGTAGGTGGAATCGGTATGGGGGTAATCTGTGGCCCACAGTAACTTATTATTGTCAGTAAGTTTCCTCGACTCGAAGGCGGTCTCGTCATCCTGAAAGGTAAACCAGATATTTTCGCGAATGTAATCGCTGGGCTTGCGTGAAAGGATGTTCTCCAATCCTGTGCCCATGTTCGCGGCGGCGTGGTCGGCGCGATACATATAGTGGGGCACCCAACCGGCGTCACCTTCGGCAACCACCATTTTTAGCTGCGGAAAGCGCTCAAAAACACCGCCGAAAACAAATAGCCCGACAATATTTTGTACGCCGCGAATCATATTCACAAAGCCATTCGCCGCATGGCCGCGCTCCGCTTTAAAGGCGGTGGATACGTCGTGATCTTTCATGGTGAGGATATGAAAACAGATGGGCAAGTCGAGATCGACCGCGCACTGCCACAGGGCGTCGTAGTCGGGGTGATCATAATCTTCGCACTGGGGGTTACCGGCCATCATAATGCCGTACATACCCATTTCTTTTGCCTTGCGGAAGTCTTCAATGGCTTCATCGACTGATGACACTGCGGTTTGCGCGAGGCCGAAAAGCCGCTTCGGTTGTTCGGCACAAAAACCCTGCAGCCAGCGGTTATAGGCCCCAAAGCAGGCCGATTTGTAATCGTAGTCAGAGTGGCCACACAACACCATGCCGACCGATGCGTAGATGATTTCACCACACAGACCGTCCTCATCTTGAATCGCCATTCGAGCATTGGGCTCCCAACTGGCAGTGGCGATGTCGTCAAAGTTGGCCAGGCGTTGTTGGCGCAATTGCTCGGGAGGTATACCGGCACCGGCGAGCAGGCCCAGGGGCAGGCCGTGCTTCATACCGTGGATTTTGAAAGTGTCGACGCCCTTATCATTTTTTTCCAGCCGCGGCGCGATATTGCGGTATTTTGCTTCGATAAAATCAACGTAGCAATGGGGGGGTTCGACAATATGTGAGTCCGCAGAAATACCTGGTTTCATTATTTGTCCTTTATTATTGCCACTTTTGACAGGAGGCATTTAGTTGTTAGATTGAAAGAGTGAATAATTGGTCATCAACGCTAACACTTTTTTCTCGGTCGCGGGAATAGATCGAGATCAACTCCCGGCACAACTTTGGCCTAGGGTCGTCGAGAGGTGGTGAGCCTTTCAGGCTTGTGCGAAAATTGCCCTTTCTTTGCTTGATAGAAATTTGCTTGATAAAAACTACCAGGGGACAAGTGCCACAGATGACAGAGCCTGAAGCCACCTTACGCTATAGAACCATTGCCATTCCCGAATCCCGACAGCAAGACGTGCTGGCAAATTTGCTGGTGCGCCGCGGTGCCACCGTACTGCGCTGCCCCCTTATTGCGATTAAAGATAGTCCCGATGCCTATGCCGTAGAGCAATGGATGGCGGCAATGATAGCGGGCAAGTTCGATGACTTTATTATTCTCACCGGCGAGGGCATGCGCCGTCTCGAAGGCTTTGCCGAACGCATTGACTGGCAACAGGACTGGCACCGAGCACTGACAGCGGTACGTAAAATTGTTCGCGGCCCCAAGCCGGTTCGCGAGCTACGCAAACTACAGTTGCACGCTGACCTGGCGGGAGCGGCACCGACTACCGATGGCATTATTGAATCTTTACAGGCTGTTGATCTTGCGGGGCGGCGCATCGCCGTACAGCTCTACGGTAGTAACCCCAACGAAAAGCTGATTAATTTTTTGCAGGATAAGGGCGCACTGGTGAGCACGGTGGCACCCTATATTTACGCCTCCGAGTCGGAACAACAGCAGGTGGTGGCATTGATTCACCAACTCGCCGAGGGGGCCATCGACGCACTGCTATTTACCAGCCAGCCACAATATAAACGCTTGGCCAGTGTGGCTAAAAAAGCGGGCCTTGAAATGCTCTTAAAGGCGGGTTTGGAAGTAACAATAATTGGTGCCATTGGCCCGGTGATGGCCGACTACCTAAAAGAAGAAGGCGTGAGGGTCGACTTTATGCCCGAGGGCAGTTTTTTTATGAAGCCCTTTGTTACGGCTTTAGGCGCTTTATTGGCCCCCCATTAAAAACAATTGAGCTGTTTTATGCTTAATAGCTACAGGTTCTTACAGAGGGAGGCGGCGTAAGAAGAAGATATAATAGCCTGTTGCCATTTGACAGGTTGGCATTTTGTTGGCCTGTCTCGGCATCAAAATACTAGTTATGTGTGCACTTTAGATTTGAATCCATAGAGGATATCCCGTGAGTTTAGATGATCTTATTCAACAGATAAAAAATAGACCCAATACGGTCGAGTTCGACCAGGTTATGGCGGTGATTGATGCCTGTTACGACTATACAGAAAGCGCTTTTAGTAATGGCGTGGCAGATGACCGGGTTGACAATGGGGCGGGTGAAAATGCCGGTTCCTGCCGAATTTTTGCTTTCGCTCAAATCAACGGTCTCAATCAATCGGAAACACTGGTTTGCTTTGGTAAGTATTTTCGCGAGGATGTGATCGCCCATCCCGAGGGCAGTGATCATGCCAATATTCGCACCTTTATGCGTCACGGCTGGCAGGGCATACGCTTCGATCAGGTGGTTTTAGTCGCAAAATAGCCCCTGCTTTACCTGGGACGCCAGGCGGCGATAGTTGATCTATCCCTTTATCTCATTTTTAACTTTAATAATTAAAATATTAACTTTGAGTCAATGTTATGAGTATTTCTTTCGCAGGTATTAAACATACAGTTTTTATTAATTCTTTAAAGGCTTTGATAAAATTAGCACCCTCGGCAACGACGCCAATGTCTTTTGTCGGTGCTGGCAGCACGGCGCAGTTGAGTGAACACATTGCTCGACTAGGTGTGAAGCGGGTAATGATTGTTACCGATAAGCCCCTGGTTGAGCTGGGCATTGTTGCCAGGGCAGGCGATGTGCTGACGGCGGCAGGTGTCGAAGTAACAATTTATGACGGCGTATTACCAGACCCCACGTTTGAACTGGTGGAAATGGGTCTGCTGCTACAACGTCAACACCAGTGTGATGGTGTGCTGGCCATCGGCGGTGGTTCAGCCATTGATACAGCGAAAACGATTGCTGCAGCGGCAACCAACGGTGGTAATGCCAGGGCGATGGTCGGTTATTTTAAAGCGAAAATTCAGCCCCTACCCCTGTTCGCCATTCCGACAACCTCGGGTACTGGTTCAGAAGTCACCTTCGGTGCGGTGATCTCCGATGCCGTTAGCCATGAAAAGTTTATTGTTGGTGATTCTAAAATCGTACCTCGGGCTGTGGCTCTCGATCCCGAATTAATTACGGGCTTACCACCAGCCATTACCGCAGCAACGGGCATGGATGCACTGACCCACGCAGTTGAAGCCTGTTTAAGTAGTTGGGCCACACCACACAATGACGCCTACGCCAAAATGGCGGTAAAAATGATTTTTGAATATTTACCTGTAGCCTATGCCGACGGCGCTGATTTGCAGGCTAGAGAGCAGATGTCGATTGCCGCTTACTATGCCGGCCTTGCCATTAACGTCGCAGCGGTGGGCAATGTACACGCCATCGCCCACCAATTGGGTGCCTGGTACGGTACGCCCCACGGTTTGGCCAATGCGATAGTGATGCCCGAAGTGCTGCGGTTCAGTAAAGATGCGGCGGTAGATAAACTGGCGGAACTGGCGGATTTAATCGAAATTGGCAATAGTGCTGACACGCCCAGCGTGAAGGCCGATAACTTTATTAATGCCATTGTGCAATTGAATGAGAGCTTTGGTATTGGCGCTACGTTGGACGCGATCCGTATACCCGATATTACGGCGATTGCAACACGGGCGGTGAAAGAGGGTGCGGGTTATCCGGTGCCTAAGTTGATGGATCAGCAAGAGTGCGAGCAGATGATTCGCGCCATGTGCCTATAAAGTTTGTTTCTTACGTCTACTTCTAGATGTGGTGGAAGTGCAGCTATCACCCTGTGGGTCGCGGCTCGGCCAACAGGGTGATATTGACGAAAAAGAATAAGAAATTTCTGTCTGGTTTTTTTCTAAAGTTCGCCAGTCATACGCTGTAAACGAATCCATGCCAGGGCTGAGTCATAGGTTGCACTGGTGTGATTGCCGAGGCTTTGTTGGCGCAGGTTCTGTGCTTCAAGTACTTCACTACTACTGACCAGACCTTCTCGATAACGGTTTTGCGTCATTTTGAGATTTTCTGCCGATTGCTCCAGCACCTGCCCCAGGGCTTTAATGCGCTGCTGGGTTTCGTCGAGATTCAACCAGGCCTGGGTGACTTGTAATTCAATTAACTGTTGGTAGTCATCAATCTGAGCTTGCAATGCCGCAGCCTTACGCTTTAGTTCGCCGCTTCTATGGTGAGTAATACCGCCGTCGTAGATGGGCCATACCAGATTAAGTCCATAGGCGAGAACCTCGTCGTCGACTAGCAGGTCGTTGTCGAGGTTATGGTAGCTGCCGCTGAGATAAAGCTGGGGCAGGGTCACTGCTTTAATGGTTTTTGCGGTAAAGCCAAGTGCTTCAATTTTGTGCTGGAGTGCGGACAATTCGGGGCGCATGGTCAGGGCGCTGGCAGTTAGTGCCTGAATGTCAGCTTCACACATGGAGGTTAGAGTTTGAATGCTGCGCTCACATGCGGGGCCTAGTGGTAAGGCTTCCAGTGTGAAGGGTGTGCGCAAAGGGCGATTGAGCAATTGATTGTAACGGGCGCTGGCAATTGCCAGCTGGTTCTTGACGCTAATGCCACCCTGTACAGCATTGCTTAATGCCACGCTGGCCATTAGTTGATCATTGCGTGAGACCAGGCCCTGGCGGTGCAAATTAGTCACGTCATTTTTGTAGCTGGTTAAAGCGGCAATGTGAGCGTTGGCAATGGTATTGAGTTCAGTGATTTTCAGCACTTGAATATAGGCTTCGGCGACGGCCAGTTTAATATCCAGGGTGGCTTGCTGCGTGTCGTTTAGGCTGGCTGAGGCCTGGGCTTGTGCAGCGCTAATGCCAGCACTAATTCTGCCACTGGTGTACAGCGGCAGGGTGGCCACTGCGCCGTAGAGCATGGCGTTATCGTCGGCGAGTTGCATTTCAAAAGGCACGCTAACCAGGCCCTGGCCCGCAGGCGCATTGGGCAGTGCTGCGAGTGAATTACCACTGAGGGTAGGTGCGTTATCTAATTTCAGATATTCAGCGGTGAGTGCTAAGTTTGGCAGGCGGGCAGCCTTGGCAATATCCACTTGTTTAAGGGCGGCAAACTGATTCTGGCGGGCCGCTTCGACCTGCTTGTTTTGACTCAATGCCATTTGCCAGGCGCTGTCGAGGTTTTCAGCTGTGGCGGGGAGACTCGCTAAGCCTCCTGTGGCTGCGACGATAAAAGCGGGCAACAGGCTTTTATAGAACACTTTATTGAATGAAAAAATCGCCACAAATAATCTCCGAAAATATTTTTCAAAAACGTGCTTCACCGTTTTCTCACATTCTGGGTGAAGGCCGTGTATTGCGTTTGAATTCAGCTTTTAGGCTTTTCCTGCGCGCTTATCTTCATTGAGTAAGAATTGATAAAACAGCAGAGGCACGACGATAACCGTCAGTATTGTCGAGATGACGGTGCCGTAAATTAAAGAAATGGCCAGGCCGCCAAAAATAGGGTCGCTGATCATAATGCCGCTGCCGAGAATGGTGGACAGTGCGGTGAGCAGTATGGGCCGCAACCGCAGTAGCGTACCGGCGAGGATGGCATCGCGTAGTGATTTGCCCTCTTTACGCAGGTCGAAGACGAAATCAATAATCAACAGGGAGTTTCTGACCACGATGCCGGCCAGAGCGATAATACCGATAATGGAGGTGGCGGTGAAAGATTGCCCCATTATCCAGTGCCCGGGGAACACCCCAATCAGGCCAAGGGGAATGGCAGACATAGCAATTAATGGGATTTTAAAGGACTGGTAATAGGCCACTAATAAAATATAAATAAATAATACGGCGAGGCCAAAAGCCTTCATCATATCGTTATAAGTATCGAGGGTGAGGCGAATTTCACCATCCCAGAGAATGCGGTAGCCCTCGAGGGTGTTGGGGCTAACCCGACTAAAGTTTAAGCCGGTAGTGATAGCCAGATTATCGCTGGCGGTGATGTTTTCCAGCTGCTTGTTAATATGCAGGATGGCGTAGAGCGGTGCCGACTGGGTGAGCTCTCCAAGGACATAGACCACGCGCTCAAAATCCTTGCGATAAATGGCCTTTTCGGCAATCACTTTTTCGACGCGAGTTAATTCGGAGAGGGGAATGCTCTTGCCCTCGGCATTGCCAACGTAGTACATGGACAGCCCCTCGGGTTCAATATTGAAGCGCCGGGGCACCATCATTTTAATGGCCACGGCCTGACGTTCATCGTTGAGATGGATGCGACCTATCTCTTCACCCGAGGTAATGCGCTGCAGTAGGGTAGCAACCTGCGCGGCGTTGATGCCGGCCAGGGCAGCCTTTTCTTTGTCGACGACAATATGGTATTGCTCAATACTATCGGGCAGTGAATCGTGAACCTCGACGACATCGTAGGTGTTATTGAAAGCCGTACTCACCTGAGTGGCTATATCTTCCATAACGTCGAGGTCGCGACCATAAATTTCTGCCAACACGGTTGCCTGCATGGGTGGTCCGGGAGGTTCTTCAACCAGCTGGATAAGACTACCGGGATAGCGCGCCTGAATGGGCGTCAGCAGCGGTCGCAGCTCACGTACGATATCAATAGACGTTACGTTTCTCTCGCGTTTGTCGCTGAGATTAACGCGTATTTCACCAACATGGGGGCCCTTCTTGTTATCGGCGCCCCGCAACAGGCCATTAAAGTCGATGACGCCAGACTGGCCTATCCAGGTTTGGTAGTTGGTAATATAAAGTTGCTCGCGCAGTACATTGCCAACTTCTCGGGCGATTTGGTCGGTCACTTCAATGGCGGTGTTCTCCGGCATATCAATGGTGATGTTGAAGGTGTTCTTGCTGTCTTTTGGCAGCATGGCTAATTCTACGCCAAGAAAAGATTGCGGCCCGCTAATACCCGCTGGGCGTAGGAACTGCCAGGCAGGCTGTAGTACGGCCAGACCGATGGCGACAATAATGAGTGCAAAGACTTTGAGGCGCAAAGGGCGATTGTCGATTAAAGGCTTGAGAATTCTTTCGTAAATACGTGTCAGCCGAGAGCTGGTGTCGTATTCATTCATGTCGGCACTTTCGCCACCACCATGGCCGGTTTTAATCCAGCGGAAGCAGGCCCAGGGTGTCACTATGTAGGCAATAATGACCGAGGCGAACATGGCAATGGGCACATTGAAGGCGAGGGGATAAAAGTACTGGCCGACCATGCCGCTGAGAATAAATTGCGAGGCAAAAACCAGCATTACCGCGAAGGTGGCAAGGTTGGTGGGGTTGCCGATTTCATTGGTGGCGAGAATAGTCGCCTTCGCTTTGTCACCACCATTGAGCGAGTTGTAGTGACGATGAATGTTCTCGACCACCACGATGGCGCCATCGACGAGCATGCCCAGGGCCAAAATCAGGGCAAACAATGTCACCCGGTTAATGGTGGGGCCAAACAGGTAATCGGCACCGAGCGTCAGAGCAAGAATTAAGGGTACAGCCAGGCCAACGATGGAGGCCTCTTTCCAGCCGAGAAAAAAGACGGTAACCACGAAGACGGAAATAAGGGCAATGCCAAGGTTTTCGATCAACAGGTTAACGGCGTCGTTGGCTTTTTTACCGTCATTGCGGGTAATCACCACTTCAATATCGGCGGGAATAATGGTGCGCTTCATTATGTCAATGCGCGCCAGTACTTCGTCGGCCATAAAGACGGCATTGCTACCGGTGATTTTTGCCACGGTGAGGGTGACTGCTGCCAGCTCGGGGTCAGCGTAATGATCAAAGCGTGGGTCGGCCTGGCCAAAGGCGATTCGGCTCAGGTTAGTGCGCTCGGTGGTGGGGCCATCGACGATGGTGGCGATATCGGCAAGATAGACCGGGCGTCGACGGTGGGTGCCTATGACCAATTTTTTCAGATCATCGGCACTGGAAAACTCACTCTTAAACAAGACCTGTGACAGGCTGTTGTGATTGACTTTATCACCAAGAGGGGAGGACAGATTGGCGGCAACCAGGGCCTGTTTAACTTGTCCCAGGGAAACATTAAACGCCATGACCTTGCCAGGGTCGATTTCAATGGTGATTTCCCGGTCGCGACCACCGCGTACTGTCGTGGCAGAGACCGTTTTCAAACTGTGTAAGCCTTCCAGAACGCGGTCGGCAACACGTTTGAGTTGATAGTCGTCGTAGGTTTTCGAGGCCAGGGTCACGGTGACAATAGGGACAGTATCAACATCAATACTTTTGATGAGTGGCATTGAGGTGCCCGCAGGCAGCTTGTCCCGCTGACCGAGTATATGGTCGTAAAGCTTGACCAGTGACAGCTGTTTGTCCTCGCCGACTTCAAACTGCACCATCAAAATGCCGACTGAATTCATCGAGGTCGACATAACGTGGTCGACGCCGGTGATTTGTTTAACGATATTTTCCAGGGGCTGCACCAATAGGTGCTCAACTTCCCGAGGGGAGGCGCCGGGCAGCGTGACAATAACGTGGGCACCGGGGACGATGATTTGAGGGTTTTCCTCACGGGGCGTGTAGATAATGGCCACGACACCTAATAACAGGCAGCCGACGACGAACAGTGAGGTGATTTTTGACTGGACAAAAAAGCTGGCCAGCAGTCCTGCTGGGTTGAGGCGAGGCTTACTCACCGTGGGCAACCTCCGCTACGATCAGATCATCTTCGCTTAGGCCAGCTGTGGCTGTCACCACAATACGGTCTCCCGCTGCCAGTCCCGCGGCTATTTCTATCGTGTCGGGCCACTGGCGCCTGGGTCTTACCCAGCGAAAATGTATGCGTTGATTCTCGTCCACCACATAGACGCCCTCGAGGCCGCCTTTAACAATAATAGCGCTGCGGGGAACGACGATATTGGGGGCTTCGCCGACTTTGAAGTGGGCGCGACCAAACATGCCCGAATGTAGTCCGGTGACATTGGGCAGCTTGATTTTGATTTTGTAGGTACGAGAGACGGGATCGCCGGCATGAACAATTTGCGCCACGCGACCGACAAGGCCTTTAGACCCATTGTCGATAGCCAGGGGCACGGCATCGCCAAGATCAATATGGGCTAGTTGGGACTCGGCAACGTAGGTTTCAAACAGCAGTTGGTCGCGAGACTCAAGAGTCAGCAAGGGCACACCGGGGGAAGCCAGATCCCCCGCCTGTTTGTAGCGTGCAGAAATAATACCGTCGGCGGGGCTTTCAATATGGCTGTACTGGCGCTGGGAGCGCGCTGTGGCGAGGGCGGCTTTAGCACTGGCTAGCCTCTCCTGAACTGTATTGTATTGCAGGCGAGTTTTGCGCAGTTTGACCTCTGAAATACTGCCTTCTTTAAATAGCTTTTCAAAGCGCTGAACATCGGAGGAGAGATCTTTGCTCTGGGCACTCGCCGAATCGACGCCGGCCTGGGCTTGCAGGATGGCATTTTCAATGCCGACTCCATCGAGATTGAGAAGTAACTGGCCACGCTTTACCAAATCACCTTCACGCACGGACAGGTTCTTGATATAGCCAGTAATCTTCGAGCTGATGTCAATACGCTGGTCGGAAATAACCGAGCCAATAACCGTGTACTCATTGGCCAGTGTCGTTTCACTAAGGGTCAGAACAGACAGTGTCCACTCTTTGGTGGTGCGAGTAAGCTCGCCAGGTTTTTCATTACAGCCCAGTAGGGCGCTAGATAAAAGTATGAGGCTGGCTAGGGTAGTACGGGGTCTAGACATGAGAAGCCGTTTTCCTGATGTGTGAGGCGATATATAAGTGTTGTACTTAACCATAGTTGGTTTTATTAAGCAGGGCATAAGCCGGTTTTTAAAAGCTTAATAATATGCTCGCTAATGACCTGGGGTTTATCGTGCAGGGCTTTTCTACCGGGTAAAAATTTTCGGCCCTCCTCACTTTGAAAGTGACAGAGCACCAGGCCGATAATAGATATTGATAGCATTTGTGGGTCGTAGCGGGGACTAAAGCTTTCGGCAAGTTTGCGAGTGGTTAAGAATAAATCGGCAAAAACGTCTTTTACCAGGCTCTGCATACGCTTGGGGTTGCTATCGAGCAGTACCCACTGCAACAGTTTTTGGAAATCGTTATCTTTGTTGAGGGTTTTGACAAACCAGTTGATAAACTTTTCCAGATTGACAATAGCTTCGTCAGCATTATTAATCAGATCTTTGGCAGCGCTAGTTTTCGTTTCGAAGGCGTGCTTTACCGTCTCAAAATACAAGGCTTCCTTGTCTTTGAAGTGGTAGTACAGGGCCGCAGGGGTGAGTTCACTCTGACTGGCTACATTGCGTATAGATACCCCGTCGAAACCAGATTTGGCAAACAAAGGCACAGCCAAATCGAGAATATCTTCCCGAGACTTACGTGAGTGATTGGGCATGGGGTGGGCTCTAACTAGAAATGTGGCTTAACGAACGTTCAGTTAATTTTAAGCTGTGCACCAAATTAAAGCAAGCAGCCCTCGCAATTTTATCAGGTTTTGCGGTGGTGCTGGTCTTTAGGCTTAAAGCCAGCGTCTAACGTTTGACTGGTAGTTTTTGTAGCTGGTTTTAAAAGAATCACTGAGATGGTTTTCCTCCGGCAAAATAACGTAATACTGCAGGAGTGCAATATTGAGGGGTAGCAAAATGGCTAGCCACAGGTTGAGGCTGGAAAAAAACATCGCGAGTAAAAGCAGATTGAAGCCAAGATAAATAGGATTACGAGAATAAGAAAATGGCCCGTTGATCACCAGAGTTGCGGCAGCCTTATGAGGTAGCAGGGTGGTTTTGTTAGACCTCAAAGTGCTGATAGCCCAGCCGATGAGTAGCAACGCACTGATTAATAGCGCCACTGCAAGTTGGTCGTTGAAGGTGGGCTCGGTGGTCAAAAACTCAGGTGGGCTAAGCGGCAGGTATTTATTGAGAAAATAGCTTCCACCAACACAGATTAAGGGAAAAATGGCCGGCGGTAGCGGCATGTCTGCCCCGTCGATGTGATCGGGTGTTGGCTCTGTCATTGTGTGTCCTGTTTTGTTGGTAGCTGCGGGCCGCTGTTTAAAGTAGCTTAATTATGCGCGCTGTGCCCGTCAGGTTCTAGATTGACGGCGAGGCGACTGATTAGAGTACTGACGGCCACTTCAACGGTGAGAATCCTTGGCCCCAGTGATACGGCAGAAAAACCAAGCTCGGCAAACTTTTCTATTTCATAGGGGATGAACCCACCCTCAGGGCCGATGGCTAGCGTGACAGCTTGCTGTGCTTGCGAGGGCATCGCTGCGTTAGCGCTGGGATGGGCCACCAGTCGTGTCGAGCTCCCGGCGATAGTGTTTAGCTCGTCCTCAACAAAGGGCTTGAAATATGGATGTAGATGAACCTCGGGCAGTTTCGTATCAATGGCTTGCTCAAGCCCGAGAATTAACTGCTCGTGGATTTTATCCGCTGCTAGAAAGGGGCTTTGCCAGTAGCTCTTTTCGACGCGCCAGCTGCCAATTAAATGTATTTGTTTGATGCCCAGGCTGGTGGCCGCCTGCAAAATACGGCGCAGCATTTTTGGCCGGGGCAGGGCGAGTATTAAGTTGAGTGGCAGTGATGGTGGAGGCGTATCGCAGAGGTCAACACGCAGCTCGGCGACATTATTGTTTACGGTAATAATTTCAGCGCTGCCAACGCCTCCATTGAGTAAGCCAGCTGTTAAGGTATCTCCAGATTTGGCTTTAATGACTTTATTTACATGTTGCAGGCGCCGGTCGCGTATCTGCACACGGTCGCTGCTAATAAAATCATCGGGGTGGAGGAGTAGGAGATTCATGTGTTGCGTAATTGCCGGGCAGTTTGCCTGTGTCACCATTGAGTTAAACAGTAATTGGTGCCCCGGAGAGGATTCGAACCTCTGACCTGCCCCTTAGGAGGGGGCCGCGCTATCCAGCTGTGCCACCGGGGCAGTTGATGCAGGCATCGTTTGTGCGGCGTCATCTTAACGGTAGGACGTGCGCTACTCAATAGGGGATACTTACCGGATGTTGATTCCTGCCCGTAGTGGATCAGTTTTAAGGATTTCTACGGGTAGAAAGGATAGACGATGGGGATAGTGATGAGAGCAATGGTTGCATAGAGAAGGGAAATTGGAAGGCCAGTTTTCAGGTAATCTAATAATTGATAGTTGCCGGCACTGTAGACCATAAGATTAGTTTGATAGCCGTGGGGTGTTATAAAGCTGGCGCTGGCACCAAAGGCGACAGCCATAATAAAGGGCATGGGGTCGGTTTGATATTGGTTGGCCATGCTGAGGGCAATGGGAAAGACGAGTACTGCTGCTGCATTGTTGGTGACCATTTCTGTCAGTAGCAGGGTAAGGATGAAGCAGGCGATCAGCGCCGGGTAAGCACCCTGTGCTCCGGGTGCAGTGAGAATAAGATCGGCAAGTAAAGCGGCAACGCCAGAGTCCTGCATGACTTGCGCAAACCCGAGGGCGGCACCAATAACGATGATGAGCTCGAAGGGGAAGTGACGGCGTATTTCATTAACGCTGAGCAGTCGGCTGATGATGAGGCCGCCGAGCATGATTAGCAGACCTTTAAATAGGGGTAGTATGGCGAGAGCCGAAAGGGCAATGACGGCAATAAAGCTGGCTATAATGGTGTATTCAGTCGGCGCGGGTAGGTGTTCTTTGGTATTGATGCCGCCGAGTACAATAAAGTTACGCGGCAAGTTGTGTCGAGAATGGAAGTCGTGACCTGTGGCCAATACCAAACTGTCACCCGATTGTAGTTTTATCTTCCCCAGACCTCCTGCGAGTCGTTGATCACCGCGTCGTACGGCGACCACGGCGGCGTCAAACATGGCACGAAAATTTACTTCTCGCAAAGGGCGGCCGGTGATGGTGGCGTTGTGACTGACGACAACTTCACTGAGGTGTCTAGTCAGGTTACTTTGGTCGTCATCAAAAATACTCAGGCCTTTAAATTGGTTAAGGGTTTGAATATTTTCAATATCACCTGCAAAAATTAACAGATCGCCCGCTTCGATAATTTCCTCGGGTGAGACTGGGCTAATAACGTGTTGGTCGCGGATAATTTCGACCAGAAATAGGTCGACTAAATTGCGAAAGCCATTATCGAATAGTGATTTTCCGATCAAGGGTGAGTTGTTCTGCACTTTTGCTTCGAGAAAGTAGGTTTTACTTTCACTGCTATCCGCAGCCCTGCTCGGTAATACCCGGGGGGCAATGATAAGTAACAAGATCATACAGCCAATAAAAATGGGTAGGCCGATGGCCGTGAAATCGAACATGGATAGGGCGGGTAAGCCGTTATCTATCACCAGGCCGTTGAGTACGAGGTTGGTTGATGTGCCGACCAGGGTGAGTGTGCCACCCCATATTGATGCATAGGAAAGAGGTATCAGCAGTCGTGAGGGGGGGAGTTTACTCTGGTTTTTAACGGCGCTCATAAAAGAGGCAACCACTGCGGTGTTATTGCTCACAGATGAAACGAGACCGGCTGTGAGGCCAAGTTTTAGCAGGACGCTATGGTAGCTGCCACTGAGTACTTTTTGTCCAAGGCGGCTAAAGAGTTGTGTTTTCTCTATAGCGAGAACTAGCGTGACAAGTAAAACTAAAGTGGCAAGGGCTTCGTTGGTGTAGTGCTTTAAAGCGTCGCCCAGCTTAATCATGTCCAGCAAGTATAAAAGGGAGATGGCGCTACTGAACAGGAAGACGGGGCGAATGCGTGTCGCGGCCAGGCCGATAATAATGCCTGCCAGGCAGAGTGTGACGATAAGTTGTTCCTGGTTCATTTATGTAGACCTACAAAATAAAGCAGGCTCGGTGGCCCCTTCTCTTTAGATAGTGTTTTCTGCAATTCAGGTTGAAGCCGGTATAGGCCATTGAGCGAGGGTGAATAATAAACGGTATTTTGCGTCAGGTTCAATAAATGGGGGTGGCTTGGTTTAATCAAACATATCAGCCTGTTCGTTAATTATCACATCGTACAGGGACTGGAAAGCGAACTGTGCCGATGCTTCGCTGCCAACGGTGTTGTAGGTGAGCCGGGCAATGTCGGGGCGTATCAATTTCGGTGTGCCAGCAGCTTCGGCCATTAGCTGGGCCTGGCAGTTGCGCTCCATGGTAATAAACCACCAGGCGGCAGCGTCGACACTGGCGCCAACAGTGAGCAGTCCGTGGTTTTGCAGAATGCAGGCTTTGTTCTGACCGAGGGCCGAGGCTATGCGCTGGCCTTCATTCATGTCCAGTACCACGCCGGTAAAGTCATCAAAGAGTGCGTGATCTTCATAAAATGCGCAGGAGTCCTGGGTGATGGGGTCGAGTTTTTTACCCAGGCTCGACCAGCTTTTACCATAGACGGAATGGGCATGGGCGGCGGCGATAACATCGGGGCGAGCGGCGTGGATATTGCCGTGAATGGTGAAGGCGGCGCCATTTAGCAGGCCATCTCCCTCGATGATTTCACCATGATCATTAACCAGTAGCAGCTGTGACATTTTAATTTGTTTGAAGGGGACACCAAAGGGATTGACCCAAAAGTGTTCGGGGTTTTCGGGGTCGCGCACGGTGATATGACCGGCCGCACCCTCATCAAAACCAAACTTGCCAAACAGGCGGAAGGCAGCGGTGAGTCTTTGTTTGCGATGTAAGCGTTCGGCGGCAACAGATTCAAATTTCGACGCTTGCTGACCGTAGCCATGTTGCGTCATAACAATGGAATTGACCGTGTTACTCATGTCGAGTACCTCTCCACTCTTTGGTGGTTGCCGGGTTTTTTTGGTGTTGTTAGTTTACTGTTGGAGCTTATCACACAGAGATGCTGGAAATAGAGTGGGTATTGCGAGTCACCGGCACAGGCAGTCAGACCTTATTAGGTGCTGACGGCATTATCTCTAAGGCCTTATCTGCTGTTAGAATGTAGCGTGAAGTAAGAGGAGTTCGTCTTCATTCGAAGACGCTGTTACTGAATGATGTGGGGTGGTAAAAATATAGCAATGAGAAAACTCTGTGCTTATAGCGGCTCAATAAAGCGCTTTTTAAATGTGAGTTCGCCCGGCTTTTACTTGGCGGCTGTGTTGATGCTGATCCCTGTGTTTGCTACCGCCCATAATTTATCAGGCGCCAACGCACGCTTCGTCGAGGGTCTCGATGGCCTGGCGGTAATCCCGTATATGTACCTTGGCGCGAAGCACATGGTAACGGGCTACGACCACTTGCTGTATCTGGTTGGCGTGGTATTTTTTCTGCTGCGTCTGAAAGATGTCCTCCTTTACGTTAGCCTGTTCACGCTGGGCCACAGTATTACTTTGATGGGTGGCGTACTACTGGAGTGGAATGTTAACGCCTATTTGATCGACGCGATTATTGGGCTTTCGGTGGCCTATAAAGCCTTTGAAAATATGAATGGTTTTAAGCAAGTCTTTGGTTTTACCTTAAACGCCAGGGCTGCCGTGTTGATTTTTGGCTTATTCCACGGCCTGGGTCTGGCGACTAAATTACAGGGCTTGTCGCTATCGGCAGATAGCCTGGTCATTAATATGTTGAGCTTTAATGTCGGCGTAGAAATAGGCCAGGCGCTTGCACTGGCGTGTATCGTGGTGATTCTTGGGCAGTGGCGCCAACGCAATAGTTTCCAAAAACAGGCATTTGCGGCGAATACAGTGTTGATGAGCCTCGGCTTTATGCTGGCGGGTTATCAGTTTTCCGCTTATTTGTGGGCATAAATTAGAGAACTAGAGAGACGTAGTTATGAATACAGAGACATCGCAAATAGTGGTTTTACAAACAAACAAGCGCAAAGTATTACTTGCCTCTTCGCTGGCCTTCATTTTAGCGGCGGCCATTTTAAGCGTATTTATTTTGCCGGCTGAGTTTAATCGTGACCCGCTGGGGGTGGGCGAAGCTCTGGGTATTTCTGGCTTATCGCAACCTGGGGCTGTCAGTGTCGAAACACTGAATAAAGAAGAAGCTGCCTTTCACCAGGATAGTGTGTCGTTTCAGTTACTGCCCTTTGAGTTCGTTGAGTATAAATACCCACTGAGTAAAGGCAGCAGCATGCTGTATCACTGGGCTGTGACCAAGAGTCGCAGTGGCGAGGCGAGTGCTGTCTCGTTTGACTTTCACGGCGAATCCCACGAGGTTGAGGATTACGAGGAAAGTTATAGTGAAGGTGAGGGTGATCACGAAGGAGGTACGCTTATCGCGCCCTTTGAGGGGATTCACGGCTGGTTCTGGGCTAATCACGGGGCCGAGGCGGTGACGGTTACCTTGAGTACGACAGGTTTTTATACCGAGAGCCTGGAGTTTCGCGATGGCTTTGTGAAAAAACAAATACTGAAATGAAAGAGAAGTGCCGGTGCTGAAAAGCTTAGTGATGTGGTGCTATAGGTACTGTAGTGTTTTAGATAGATAGAGGTCTTCGGGCTGTAGAGACTTGCGGAAGGGGTAGAAAGCTGATCAAGCTACACGGTTAGAGCTTTGTGTAACTTGATCAGAGATATAGCTTTCGACTGACCAGGGAAGAGATGGAGAGCTTAGAGTGTGTCTGAGGCCTCGTCACCCTGAACGTAAACCGAGTGGCAGGCTTTACAAACGCGGTAGATTTGGCCGCCCGCATCGAATAACGCATCGGAGTCTTGGTTTTTTGCTGCCGCCTGAGCGAGCAAACCTGCCTCGACAAGACCCTGGGAAATATTCCGCCAGCCCTCATCGTCGACCGCCCGCCCGGGCATTAATAGCAAATTACCACTCGCCGCAACCACTGCTGCGCTGTGCTCAACGGCGAGCCAGCCCTCATCCGTGGTTGGAGCCAGTTCTCTGGTACCGGCAGCAGTAATGATACTACCCGCTGAATCCCAGACGCCATCAACGGCAGGGTCTAGCACCCACTGCATGATGTGTTTAACGTCACCACTCAGCTTGTAGGGGCTGGAGCCTGCTTGTTCTATTGGCGCCGCTGTCTGCTCAGAAGGGCCGCAGCCTACAAGTGCAATTAAAAGTGCAGCGAGTGCGAATTGTGCTTGCTTCATAAAGCGTGCTTCCCTTTTGTTGTTACAGCTTATTTATCAGCGCCATCTTCAGGTGCGCCAGTACCGGAAGAACCCATAAACATTTTCTTGCCGTTGGCGAGAGTGATGTTACGGCCATTGGCGCTGTTGGAGCGATCTTTCGCCCAGTAGCCATCCACAACAATTTGTGTGCCGACAGCAATTGAGCGCTTGTTAATGCCTCTGCGCAGCAGGGTGTTAGGGGTGCCGCCTTCAATTCTCCAGGCTTCTTTGCTGCCATCTTCCTTGGTGATTTCAATGTGGAACCAGGCGTGGGGGTTTACCCATTCAATACGGGTAACATCGCCGCGCAAAGTGAGTGGTGAATTGGCGTCAAATTCGGCGCCAAAAGCGTGGTGTGCGTTTGATTGTGCGGAGACTAATGAACCCAGTGCTAATCCGGCGACTGTAGCAATTTTCTTAAAAGACATAAGAGTGACCTCTGGTTGCATATAATATTAAGACTGTTTGGTGTGACTGTGAGTATCTCGTCTACTTAATCGAGAGGTTTGGCGCGTAATTCGCCGTAGAGTAGCTCTTCAACAAACTCAACACATTTAAAGTCGAGTATTTGCACGTTTGCTTCCATGCGACGGTAGAGAGGCATGCTGATTTTCCACGGCTTGGTGTAAGTCTGTGGATCTGTCAGTGTTGCTTCATACTGAATGTGGTTGGGGCCGACTAAGGTATAGCGTTCGACAACATGCAGCTGGTCGCTGTGGTGGTTGCCAGAGCGGTCAAGCCAGGTTGAAGGGCTTAAACCAGTGACATCAACAACCAGTGTGTCGCCATCCCAGGATGCGACTGACTGGCCCATCCAGCTATCAACAGGAGCTGGGCCAGGGTCTTTCATAAAAATATCTCTATCGGCGCCGGCGTACTGATAGGTAATGAAAACAGAATCGTCGCCCTGGAAAATCTGGAAAGGCTGCGGCATATAAGTCGCTCGCGGCACACCGGGGAGGTAGCATTTGATCTCGGGATCGCGCTCAAGCCAATGCAGCTGGTTTTCTTTCTTAATGGCCAGTGCTTCGGGTGTATAGGGAATTTTTCCACCTTCTACCACGCCCAGACTAGGGGGGACTGCACCGACAGCGCCAAGCTTAAGGACGTCTTTAGCGGGAACGGGGCCAGCAGGACCGTCGCGTAGTGCCATGGCGGGGCGAGCCATATGCATTTCTACATCGTAATTGGCTTCATTCATGACCTGCCAAATACCATTGAAATCTGGATGAACACCATCAGTGGCTCGTGGTGCTTTGTAGCTGCTGTCTGCGGCAAGAACGCCGGTCGATATAACAGATAGTACTGAGAGCAGAGTTATTTTCCGCATAGAATTTAAATTCACAAGTAGGCTTCCCATAGTTTTTTTATCGAATACCCAAGCATAACCCACCTGATGTGTGCATGGGAAGCTGCCGACAAGCTTAGACTGTTATTTAAAGGCAAATCAGCCTTGTCTCAGGCGAGTTAATTAAGACGTGGGCTTATGGAAGGCTCGATTGATTGAGCGCTTTCTAGTAAGCTAGTTGAGTTATATCAATTGCGCAATAAGTGGGTTTTGCGTAATAATAAGCATCAAAATTTTGAGGAACTAAACAATGCTCAATGAGCTTCTATTTAAATTTGCAACATGGCTTGATGGCTTTCAATCGAGTACTAACTTGCATGAGGCTTTATATGCCTATGGTTGGGTTGAGGGCACGCACGTACTCACCCTGACTCTTTTTCTCGGTATGTTACTTGCCATTGACCTGCGTTTACTGGGTGTGGCTTTTAAAGAGCTGCCAGCTTCTACTTTAATCGAGCGTCTCGATAGACCTATGATGATAGGTTTTGTGGTTATGCTGATTAGTGGCGCGCTTTTGTTTTATGCAATTCCGGTGCGCTCCACCCAAAGTATTTGGTTTCGAGTTAAAGTGGTATTCATTATTGCAGCGGGTGTTAATGCCTTATTGATTCGCAATATGACGCGTGCATCTGATATGAGTTGGGACAATGACCCCGTTCCACCGAAACGCATACGCGTGGGTGCGGCCCTGTCTCTTGGCCTCTGGATTTTGGTGGTCGCTTCGGGTCGTAACATGGCTTATGACTGGTGGGATTGCCACAAAGAAATGCCCTACTTTATGTACTGGGCGGCAGGCTGTGTTAATGAAATGGCAGCGTTTGAATAGCGCACTTCACAAAGCAATTACTAGCACGCTTTAATGAATTTCTAAGATAAGGCCCCAAGGGGAAAGTAAAGATGGATATTGTTTTTATATTTGAATGGTTGGATGCCTCATGGTTATCTGATCTGGCTAGAACATCGGCTGGTTTGTTTTCGATGGTGCAGGCGGTTCACATACTCAGCATGATTATGCTTTGTGGCATGCTTATTCTCGGCGATTTGCGCATGCTCAATGTTGTACTCACAGGTGTGCCTTCCGACGTCATTCTGCAGAACACAAAAAAATGGATCTACATAGGGCTGGTGGGAATTATTCTTTCCGGTATTTATGAGTCCTCTGCAATTGCTATGAAGTTGGCTACCAACTCTTTTTTCTGGGCTAAAATGGCGGGCTTGGCCATGGGTATTGTGTTTATGCTGAGTGTTCGCAGTGCTGTTTATAGCCGCGCACCAGAAGTCATTGCTTCTACTGGCCCAAAGTCTGACGCTGTAGATGCCTGGGTGGTGAAATTAGTGGCTTTGGCTAACTTGTTTATTTGGTTTAGTGTGGCGGCAAATGGTCGCTGGATTGGGTTTTCATAGGTCTTCTTGAGAGTAATTATGACAGCAAATACATTAGGAAAAGTTGCCGCAGTTTGTTCGATAGTTATTATCATAGGCTGGGGTGTTTATTGGGGTGTTCAGGTAAAAGATACGATGTGCCTACTTGAGGCCTCAACGGCTGAAGAAATGCCTGAGTGCATGGACGACCTGTAACTTTAGCCACACCTGTCTTGTCCAATCATCCAAATCAGTAGCCATGTAGATTATGCGCTGCTGATTTGGGTGTTTGGTTTTAGTGTTATTTTTATCCTTTCTGGATTAAAAGCCTTTCTCCAACCCCCTCTTTGATTGCTCTGAATGCCTCTTTCCTGGTTCAGTTTTTTGAAAACTAACTCTCTTTAATCGTCTGCTTTAAAGCCTGCCTCATCTTCTGCTTATCTTTACAGGCTATTTTTGTTAATTACCAATTGTTTTGATTGAGTCGGCCTCGGGTTTTTTTATGCTGCCTAACCTGAGAGTCCTTCAGTCGATTTTACGTTGTCGAGGTGCTCAAGAGAGTGCTGTTTCTTGTAGTTAAAGCGATTGATAATAAACGCTGATATTGTGGGTAGGGGATTGCGGTGTTGTTTAAGGCCCATGGTAAGGCCCTGATAAGAATGCGCTTGCCTGAGGCTTGGTGAGAGTGTTTATAAGTACTTACGGTGTACATGGGGAGTTACTGGCTCCGCTCCATAGTTATTCTTGCAATAAGCTTTGGCTGTGTTGATAAGGCCTGCTTTAATGCCAGCTTGTATTTATAGTTATCTAGCGTTAGTCCCGAAGTCTTTCGCTTCTGTTCGCTGGATTGCTTGGTAAGTCCATCGAGTATAAGTTAACGACTTGGTTTGGGTGACTGCAGGCTGAATGGCATGTTTAGCTGCTGTTCGGAGGTGTTTGAAATACTACTATTGACCCAATAGTGAGCCGAAAAAAAACTGAGTAATGGATGAAGTCGCTTAATTAAGACTCATCCATTACTCAGTTTTAGTTGAGAGCTACCAGCAGGTGGGCTCTCAAGGTCTTAGCTTTTAGAGAGCGGCAGCTGCTGCCTCTTTTTCGGCCTGGCGAGCGCCGGATAGCATGCCGGCTGCGCCGTGGTTTCCTTCGTGGCAAGCGTATTCAAACATCTGGCCATCTGTTGCCTTAAGTGGGATAGAGGCAGTAAAGGGCTTGGTGAAGGTGCTGGCATCATTGACGGTGTATTCGTAATCGATGCGTGAGTCGCTGGTGCGAGTGAAGCGCTCGATCAAGGTGAAGTGTTCACCGGTGCCGACAACACCATTCAATTCAGGCTCGTTGAGATTCAGCGGTAGCTGGAAAGTAGGTGTTTTACCGGTGAAGTTTGTTGTTTCAACAATCAGGGTGTTACCTTCCCAGTGGCCGCGAGAGTCGCCGGTCCACTTAGTCATTTCCGCTGGCAAGTGTGCGCTGCCATCGATGGGGACAATGCGCGCGTCGTGAATCATCTCTGTGAAGATCACCACGTGCTTAGGTGTCTGAATGATTCTCAGATTGTTGTTGTAGGCACTTGGAATCAGGGGTGGGCCCGCGTTGAAGCTTAGCAGGCAGCGCTCGGACAGGCCCAAAATTTCGGGTCCGGCGGGCGAGAAGTTAGCAAGGCCGATGGAGACAATATTGCGTACTGGTGGAGTTAAGTCACGATCTTGCTTCATTCGCGCGACGGCTTCATCTGTCAGCTTGGGTAGGCGGCCGTTGAGGGGCTCTACGATCAAGGAAGTTCTTCTGTCCTCGTTCATTGTAGTGCCGTAATCCATCCAGAAATTGTTGTAGGCCCCTTCAATATCTGTTGCAGCGTCTGTCTCAGCCGTTTTTTCTCTTAATTTATCAACATCAGTGGCATCGACTGCCTTTGCACGGAATGCGGCCTGCTCTTCTGCGGTGAAGACTGCTTTATCACCAAAGGCTTTAGGGCGCTCGAGCGGAGTCAAGGTGCGGAAATCCCAAATACCTTGAAGGTTCGGTTGGCCCTGAGAGTTCCGGGGAGCTTCATAGCCAGCTTCTTTTTTACTTTCGGCTGGTTTCGCTTCAGTATCTTGTTTTGCTTCTGAACAAGCAGTGATAGATAAGGCCAATGCAGCCATGAGGCCGGCTTTTGGGAGTAATTGTTGAACCCGAGACATTTTATGCTCCGTATATGTTGGAATTTTAGTTGCGCGTAAGCTACCACAAAGTGGCTTGTGAAGAAACTATACTTACACAGATTGGCGATGAAGAAAGCGTGGGCTTTAAACACTAAATGTATTTTTATACGTTTGTTCTTTTTAAATTCTAATCTAAATAAGCCTTTAACCCTTAGCCTTTTCTTTAATTGGGTTTTAAAAAAAGGGGGCTAAAATTGTAGCGGTTGCGCCTTGTGATGCGCATGTAGGTTGAGTGTGGCGGGGTGATAAAACTGTGGTGAGATTAGAGTATAAAAACCTGTGCCAGCAGGTGAGTGGCAAGCTGCTGGCATCGAGGAAGATAGGGGCTTTAACAAAAATGGCGGAGGGGCAGGGATTCGAACCCTGGGACGGTCTCCCGTCGCCGGTTTTCAAGACCGGTGCTTTCGGCCACTCAGCCACCCCTCCTTTCGAGGCGGGATTATACCGCCTGAAAAACAGTTAACAAGAAAAACTTTATTCCTTTTCCCTATCTATTGTTTCTTCTTTATTAAGTGACTCGCTTTTGTAGCGCGGATCGTTCTTCGCTCGCTTTTTTGGGGCTGCCGTTTGTGCTATTGGGGCACTCTGAGTGGTGTCCAGCGGCACAGATAAACCCAGATCGATGGCGTTAGAGCTGACGACCGTTTCGACTTTATTGCTTTTTAAGCGTGGATCATTGCTGGCCCTGGCAGAAGATGACTTTGGCGTTTTACTGCCCTGTTTTTCGTCACCGGATTGTTTTGCATCGACTTGAGAGGCGCCGGCTTGATCGGCAAAAGGTAAGCCAATCTGGCCTGTTTCCGAAATGCTCTCGGGTTCGCTTGCGGCCTGTACAGCAGGAGCTTCTGTGGGCGCGATTTCAGTTATTTCTGTAGCGCTACTGTCAGCAATGGTTACTGACTCTTCAGTCGGCTCAGGTGCTTTCTCCTGTGGGGTGGGGTTATCGCTAGTAGCCGTTTGAGCGGATGTTTTTTGTTGCTCTTGTTGCTCAACCTCTTCTGCGTCGGTTTTTGGTGTAGAGCTATCGGGCTTAGGTTCAGCTGCTGCCTGTGCTGCCTGTGCTGCCTGTGCTGTTGGCTCAGTACTGCTGTCATCCTCGGCAGGGGCGATGGCTGTAGTAACCGAGGTGGGGCTGGCTTGGGCAACAACCTCCTCGACAGGGGGCGTGGCTGCTTGTTGTTCCACAACTGGGCTTTGCTCCTGATGAGCCTCTGCTATTACTGGGCTAGTTTCGCTAGCTTTGGGCGCTGTTGACTCTTGAGCCGTAGGGGATGGCACCTGACTGCTGGCCTCAGTTTTCTCTGCCTCTGGTGCTGAGGGTTCGGTCAGGAAATGCTCAGGGATTTCCTTGCGTTCGCGGCGACGTTTCGGGGCTTGTTGATGACCACTGGGGCGTCGAGCAAGCTTTTTAGCTGCAGTGTCCTCGGATTTTTCGACATCCGCCTGGGGAGCACTTGTTGTCTTCTGCTCCTTGTCAGGGCGCTCTGTCTGCGTGCGCTTGCTACTGGACCGTTCTGTCTTATCTTTATTATCGGGGCGGGGTGTTTTATTGCGGTTGTTTCTTTGGTTGGTGTTGCTTTTGCCAGCATCATCCTGGCTCTGAGTACTGTTTTTGTCACGGCTTTGTGTATTGTCTTTGTTGCGTGAACTATCGCGATTGCGATTGTTGGACGAACGGCTGCGATTGCGAGAGTTTCGATTGCGGTTATCGGGGCGTTTTTCACCGTCACGGGGTTTGCGTTCGGCAGGTTTTTCTTCGACGGGCTTTGTTACGGGCTCCGTCGTTGGCGCTTCACTGATAGCGAAAAGTGTGCGCCACAATCGTTTGAGCATGCCTTCAGGTTTGGCCTTGGGTGCAGCCTGTTCGCTGTTGCTTTCTTTCGTTGGCTCAGGAGCTTTCTCAAGGGGTGCGGGGGCTTGAGTTCGGGGTGGCAGGTTTTCTACCGCAGGCTTGGGTATGGGGGGTAGCTTTGATGGCTCCATCAATTCGACGGGGCTTTCTTTGGAGGCTTCAGCGGCAATTTGATAGCTGTACCCTGTGCCTTTATCCGCTTCGTCCTGCGCTCGTATGCGTTCCACCTCGAAGTGGGGTGTTTCCATTGAGGGGTTGGGCAGGATAGTCAGGCGGATATTGTTGCGTTGTTCAATCTCGTTAATTTCACTGCGCTTTTCGTTGAGCAGAAAGGTGGCGACGGGAACCGGCGTAATGGCTCGAATTTCTTTGCTGCTTTCTTTTTGCGCCTCTTCTTCCATCAGACGGAGAATGGACAGGGCAATTGAGCGAGTGCCGCGAATGGTGCCCTGGCCACTACAGCGGGGGCATACCTTAAAGGTCATTTCTTCCAGCGAGGGTTTGAGTCGCTGACGCGACATCTCGAGCAGGCCGAAGCGAGAAATGCGGCCAACCTGTACACGGGCGCGGTCAATTTCCAGGGCTTTGCGAACACGACTTTCAACGTCACGCTGGTTTTTATTGGCCTGCATGTCGATAAAGTCGATAACGATTAGGCCGCCGACATCGCGCAGGCGCAATTGGCGGCCGATTTCATCGGCAGCCTCAAGGTTGGTTTGGTAGGCGGTCTCTTCGATGCCGGCACCTTTGGTGGCACGCGAGGAGTTGATGTCAATCGATACCATGGCTTCAGTGATATCAATAACAATGGAGCCGCCCGAGGGCAATTTAACTTCGCGCTCGAAGGCGGTTTCGATCTGGTTTTCAACCTGATAACGGTTAAACAGGGGGATTTTGTCGTCGTAAAACTTCACCTTGCTGTGATCGTTGGGCATCACTTGCTGAATAAAGGCTGAGGCCAGTTGGAACACTTGGGGGCTGTCGACAATGACTTCGCCGATGTCGGGACGCAGGTAATCGCGAATGGCGCGAATAACAACATTGCTTTCCTGAAACAGGAAGTGAGGTGCTGAAGACTGCTGGGCTTCGTTGTCGATGGTCTCCCAGAGGTGGAGCAGGTAGTCGAGATCCCACTGAAGTTCTTCAGCAGAGCGGCCAATACCAGCGGTGCGAACAATAATGCCGCAGCCTTCAGGTATATTCAGGTCACGCATTGCCTCGCGCAACTCACTGCGCTCATCACCTTCAATGCGGCGCGAAATGCCACCGGCGCGTGGGTTGTTGGGCATCAGCACCATGTAGCGGCCGGCAAGGCTGATAAAGGTGGTGAGTGCAGCACCCTTGTTGCCGCGCTCTTCCTTTTCAACTTGTATAACCACTTCCTGACCTTCTTTGACCAGGTCTTTAATTTTTTGCCGGCCCTCGCCGCCAGAGCCTTTTTTGAAGTACTGGCGGGAAATCTCTTTAAGAGGGAGAAAGCCGTGGCGATCGGCGCCGTATTCGACAAAAGCCGCTTCCAGGCTAGGCTCTACACGGGTGATCTTGCCCTTGTAAATGTTGGCTTTCTTTTGGGTGTGGGCGCGGTTTTCGATGTCGAGGTCATAGAGGCGTTGACCGTCGACCAGTGCCACGCGAAGCTCTTCGGGCTGGGTGGCGTTTATCAGCATTCTTTTCATGGTATTCCTACATTTTCCTGCGGTGTATCAGTGCAGCGAAAATGCCCGGAGTTGGCACAAAAAAGCGTTTTTGTCGTAACTTACTTGTAAATAGGCTGTATTCCCCGTGTCAGGGAGTTTAAAACCTTTATTACGACGTCATAGGTCAATTTTTTAGCGAATCACCACTGGGTGATTGCAGTTCTGAGGCTGGGTCGAAACTAGCTTCGAATTCCTTTGCGTGACCTAAATTTGTTAATTAGCAGTTTGCGTTGCTTTTGGCTCGCAGTAAAAATTGCGGTAAAAAATTACGGTAAAAAAAGGGCCATAAACTAATGGCTCTATAGCCGTCTTAAGCTGCGCTTTTTGTCTTGTTCGGCCGCTTTATTGCGGGCCGACTGCGCATCGTGATTTCAGTTCCTACTTGCCAATATTTGCTAATAAACAGTATTGCTTGTTTGTACTTTGTATCTGGGCATATCGTGTGCATCTCAACACGATTGACGAAAAGTGCCTGCTTGCTATTGTGAGGCAGGCACTCGATAAAATTCAGTTATTTTTCGGGAGCTTGGTTAAGCCTCCCCTATAAGTGATCGTTGTACCTTAAAATCCCTGGTACCAGTCCCGTTTCAGAGGCTGTATCACGGCTGGTTTTACCAGGCTATGATGACATATTGAGCAGTGGTATGAGATATCCAGCCCTGCTCAGGCGCGAATATAGCAATATTTAGTAAGTTGTTCAATTGAAAGAATAAATTGTGGCTTATTGTTAGAATGCGCCGATTCATTAGTGGGTTGGGTAAGGTGAGCGAAACAGAGACAGCGTTTGACCGGGTGCAGTATCTTGAAATTAATGCTGATCAGGCGGGTCAGCGTATAGATAACTTTCTATTAAGCCGTTTAAAAGGTGTGCCTAAATCCCGTGTTTACCGGCTGCTACGCAAAGGTGAGGTGCGGGTAAACAAAGGCCGAATTCGCCCCGAATACCGCTTGATCGAAGACGATGTGGTGAGAGTTCCACCTATTCGCATCTCTAAGCAATCACCTGCCTCCCCAGGTCGTTCCCTGCGCGGTATTTTGGCTGAAAGTATATTGCTGGAGACGGAAGAGTTTCTGGTGATTAATAAGCCCTTTGGCCTCGCGGTGCACGGGGGTAGTGGGATAAACCTCGGTGTCATCGAGTCGCTGCGTGCGATGCGTGAACCCCATGCTTATCTTGAATTAGCCCACCGCCTGGATCGTGATACCTCGGGTTGTCTGCTGATCGCCAAGAGTCGGCGTGTGTTAAAACACTTGCAGGACCAGATGCGCCAGCGTTCTATGGATAAGCGCTATATTACCCTCGTGTCGGGGCGCTGGGCCAAAGAGAGGCGGGAGGTGAATGCACCGCTACTCAAGCAGACGGTGGCATCGGGTGAGCGCATTGTACGGGCCAATAGCGAGGGCAAGCCCTCTTTGACTCGTTTTAAACTGCTCAAGCACTATGCGAATGCCAGTTTGCTGGAGGTGAAGCTGGAGACTGGTCGCACCCATCAAATTAGAGTGCACTGTCAACTGGTGGGTCATCCGCTGGCGGGTGATCCCAAATACGGGAACGAAAGTTTTAATGAAACATTGCGTCATATCGGCCTGAAGCGTCTTTTTCTACATGCCGCCGAATTGGCTTTTACTTCACCGGCCACGGGAGAGCGGGTCAAAGTTCAGGCCCCTCTGCCAGATGGGTTAGAGGGTGTGCTTAAGAAGCTTTAGCAGGGTGACTACGGGCCAAGCACAATAGCTTTTCTCTGATTCTCTCAGCGTTTGCTGTATTAATTAATGGAGGCTCTATGCCTGATCTACTGATTTTCGACTGGGACGGGACTCTGTGTGACTCCCTGTCTCGGATCGCTCTTTGCCTGCAATTGTCCGCAGCCGATGTAGGTTTGCCCGAGCCCAGTTTAGCGGCGGCCAAAAACATTGTTGGCCTCGGTCTTGACGAGGTGATGAAAGAATTGTTTCCCGGTGTTGATAGTGCCATGACAGCAAATTTGCGTACGGCTTACTCGGCTCATTTTATCCGCGAAGATAGCACGCCTTCGGCGTTTTTCCCCGGTGTTAGAGAGCATCTGGAAAAACTGCGTGATCAGGGCTTTACTCTGGCGGTGGCAACGGGGAAGAGCCGCAAGGGGCTTGATCGCGTACTTGATGCGGTTGATATGGCCGGTTTTTTCCACAGTACGCGCTGTGCCGATGAAACGGCATCTAAGCCCCATCCGGCTATGTTGTTTTCTCTACTCGAAGAGTTTGATGTGGCGCCAGAGGCAGCGCTGATGGTCGGCGATACCAGCTACGACATGGAGATGGCCAGAACAGCGGAGGTACCACGGTTAGCTGTGAGTTATGGTGCGCATTCCCGGGAACGTCTATTGGCGTACCAGCCGATCGCTTGTATAGACAGTTTTGAATCTATTTACACCTCAATATAAGAGGTCGAGGCGAAGTGCTCTGGTAAAAGTGGTTCTTCAAAGTGGTGTAAGGGCTAGCAGCATTTGAATAGAAATGATTCTCACTCAGGCTATATTCTCTTTGGGAATATAGCCTGTTTTTTTTGGGTCAAGATGAACTTGCGGCATTGCTCGTATGGTGGCACGGTGAAAGACCCTATAGCTGTTGACAGGGGTAGGCTCTTATCAATAACTATATAAGGTGTCCACTATGTCGCAGAACATGCCGTCGCAGAGAGCGTCAGAAAAACTAAAAAAGGGCCAGCAAAAAAATCCTGTAAAAGCCCATGTTAGTCGCCCAGAATCAAGTAAAAGTACTGCTGGTTCAATCGATTCTGCCAGTATTTATCTTCGTGAAATTGGTTACGTACCACTGCTGTCTGCCGAGGAGGAGGTGTATTTTTCACGTTTAGCCCGTGGTGGCGACGAGGCCTCACGACAGCGGATGATTGAAAGCAACCTCCGCCTGGTGGTGAAAATCGCGCGGCGCTATGTCAATCGTGGTCTCAATCTTCTCGATCTGGTTGAGGAGGGAAACCTTGGTCTTATTCGTGCCGTAGAAAAGTTTGACCCTGAACTGGGCTTTCGCTTTTCAACCTATGCCACCTGGTGGATTCGTCAAAACGTTGAGCGCGCATTAATGAACCAGACCCGCACCATTCGGCTGCCTGTGCATGTGGTGAAAGAGCTCAATCAGTGTGTGCGGGCGACACGGCAGTTGAGTCAGACCCTCGACCATGTGCCAACCGCCCAGGATATTGCCGATAAGCTGGATAAAACACCCGAGCAGGTATTAAAGCTTTTACGCTTCAACGAGCGGGTGGGCTCGGTTGATGTCTTAATTGGTGATGATGCAAAGTCTCTGGTCGACACGATTGCCGATGAGCATGTCTCCAACCCCGAAGAGCTGAGTGGTGACGATGATATTGCGGCAACTCTCGACAAGCTGGTGGCCGAGCTAACGCTAAAACAGCAGGAGATTATTTGCCGCCGTTTTGGTTTGCGAAATTACGATGTATCGACACTGGAAGAGGTCGGTAAAGCGGTGGGCCTGACCCGAGAGCGTGTCAGGCAAATCCAGATCGACATATTGGCTCAGCTCCAGTCGACCATGAAAAAGCTCGGCATCGAAAGCGATATGCTCTTTGACGGGGCTTAAATTATAGGTAAGGTTAATTGCCAACTGAGATGCGAAAGTGGCTTAGCGCTCGAGTAATTCCAATTTACCAATTTTGCCATCCCACTCTTCAGCGTCGGCAGGTGGGTCTTTCTTAATAGTGATGTTGGGCCAGACATCGGCCAGCTCGGTATTGAGTTCAAAGAAAACTTCCTGACCTGCGGGAATTTCATCTTCGGCAAAAATAGCCTCGGCGGGGCACTCGGGTTCGCACAGTGCGCAGTCAATACACTCGTCCGGGTGGATCACTAAAAAGTTTGGCCCTTCATAAAAACAATCGACAGGACAGACTTCCACACAGTCTGTGTATTTACATTTAATGCAGTTTTCACCGACGATGAATGTCATATTTGGGGTCTCCCGGTCGAGCTAAAGTATGAAAAGGCGGCGGATTATAGCCGAAAAAAGAGGTTGATTGCAGGCAGTGCCCAGTCTATTTTTCCTTACTTAATAGCTTTAGGTTATAAAGCGCATCGAGGGCAGCTCGAGGGGTGAGGTTATCGGGCTCGAGTTCACTGAGTGCATCGAAGAGTCGGGTATCCGTTGCTGCGCTGAACAGATCGCTTTGTAGCGGTGCCGGTAATGCTGTGCTTTTATTGGCGGGCGCCGATGGGTTTTCCAGGCGATGGAGTTCCAGCCGTGCACTGTCTATCACCTCGCCCGGTAAGCCGGCCAGACGGGCGACTTGTATGCCGTAGCTTTGGCTGGCCGGGCCGTTTTGAACACGGTGTAAGAAGACGATGTCGTCGTTGTATTCCGAGGCATCGAGATGCACATTGGCCACGTTGTCGATCGTTTCGGCCAGTGTGGTGAGTTCAAAATAGTGGGTGGCAAACAGGCAAAAGGCGCCTACCTGTTCGGCCAGATGAATGGCGCAAGCCCATGCTAGTGACAAACCGTCAAAGGTGCTGGTGCCGCGACCAATCTCATCCATCAATACCAGGCTTTGCTCGGTGGCATTGTGGAGAATGTTAGCGGTTTCCGTCATTTCCACCATAAATGTTGAGCGCCCGCCGGCGAGATCATCGGATGAGCCAATGCGGGTGAAGATTCTATCGACCATGCCGATGCGGGCTGCGGTTGCTGGTACGTGGCTGCCGATATGAGCGAGTAGCACGATCAAGGCAGCCTGGCGCATATAGGTCGATTTACCACCCATATTGGGACCGGTGATAATTAGCATTTGGCGCTGTGGGTTGAACTCCAGGTCGTTGGCGACGAAGGGTTTGTCGAGCACTTGCTCAACGACCAAATGACGGCCATCGGAGAATTGAATGCCAGGTTCTTCGCAGAGCTGAGCGGGGGATAAATTCAGTGTCTCGGCGCGTTCGGCAAGATTAACCAGTACGTCCAGTTCTGCGATAGCACTGGCACTTTGCTGCAGTGGTGCGAGCTCTTCATTGAGCGTGTCGATCAAGCTTTCGTAGAGGGCTTTCTCTCGAGTCAACGCGCGGCTTTTTGCACTGAGGGCTTTGTCTTCGTAGCCTTTGAGCTCGGGGGTTATGTAACGCTCGGCATTTTTAAGCGTCTGACGGCGAATGTAGTGAGCTGGAGCCTGGTCGGCCTGGCCCTTGCTGATTTCAATAAAATAGCCGTGTACACGGTTAAAGCCTACTTTTAAGGTGGCGATACCGCTGGCTTGGCGCTCCCGTTCTTCCAGTTCAATCAGGTAGCCACCGGCATTGCTACTGATAGCACGTAGCTCATCCAGCTCACTGTCAAAGCCCTCGGCAATAACGCCGCCCTCGCGAATAACCACCGGGGGATTCTCGATGACGGCTTTGTTCAGTAATGACACCAGTTCGGGAAAGGTGGCGATTTCTGTACCCAATGCTGTCAAACGTGGGGCTGAGGTCGTGCCGAGTGTGGTGTGCAGTTCGGGAAGTACTGCCAGCGAATCACGCAGTCGTGCAAGATCGCGAGGTCGAGCCGAGCGTAGTGCAATACGGGCGAGAATGCGCTCGATATCACCAATGTTTTTTAAGGCGTCGGCGCTAGCTTCGTGCTGGTAGTCGGCCTGCAGTTCAAGTATTGCCTGTTGTCGCGCTTGTAAAGTATCGAGCTGGCGTAGTGGCCGATTGAGCCAGCGCTGTAGTAGCCGCCCGCCCATTGCAGTGGCGGTGTTATCCATCACTGCGAGCAAGGTATGTTCTTGTCCGCCACTGGGGTTGGTGTCGATTTCGAGGTTGCGCCGTGTTGCGGCATCGAGGATAACGCTCTCATCTCGATTTTCATGCTGAATGCCGCGCACATGGGGCATGGCGGTGCGCTGGGTTTCTTTGGCGTAGTTGAGCAGGCAGCCTGCTGCCATTAGCGCCAGATTGAGTTGCTCGCAGCCAAAGCCTGATAAATCACGGGTTGAAAATTGCTCGCAAAGACTCGTGCGGGCCGTGTCGATGTCGAAATCCCAGGGTGGTTGGCGGCGCAGCCCTGAGAAATTATCGACCAGACCGCTTTCAGCGAGGCTCTCGCTGACTAATAACTCGGCGGGGTTAAGCCGTTGTAATTCGCCGAGCAGGGCGTCTTGCCCTGCGACTTCAAGTACCAGAAAGCGCCCGCTACCAATATCGAGGCTGGCGATACCAAAGTTACTGCCCACAGCACTGACGGCAACCAGCAGGTTTTCGCGGCTGCCCTGCAACAGCGCTTCGTCGGTAATGGTACCCGGTGTCACTATACGTACAACTTCCCGCTCAACCGGTCCCTTGCTAGTAGCGGGGTCACCAATTTGCTCGCAAATGGCGACGGATTCCCCGAGTTTAACGAGACGGGCGAGGTAATTGTCAGCGGCGTGAAAGGGCAGGCCCGCCATGGGGATGGGTTGCCCGGCCGACTTGCCGCGCGAGGTTAGGGTGATATCAAGCAGATGTGCTGCTTTTTTAGCATCATCAAAAAACAGCTCGTAAAAATCGCCCATCCTGTAAAACAATAAAGTATCGGGGTACTGGGATTTGATGCGCATGAACTGCTGCATCATCGGTGTGTGAGGTTTTTTCTCCACGCTTTTTTTACTGGCCGAGCGGCTACTAGCAGCCCGAGGCATTAGGACGATGGCTCTTCGCTAGCGCTCTCTTTTGACGATGAGCGATGAATGAGTCGGCCAAAGAGTATGCCGACCTCAAACAGTAGCCACATGGGTACTGCGAGCAGGGATTGAGAGATGACGTCGGGGGGTGTTAGCAACATGCCGAGAACAAAGCAGCCAACTAGTACATAGGGCCGCTTGCCAGCCAGTGATGAGGGCGAAACCATGCCCGTCCAGATTAAAATAAAAGTGGCGATAGGTATTTCAAAGGCGATGCCAAAGGCAAAAAATAGCTTGAGAACAAAATCGAGATAACTCGATATATCCGTCATTACAGTGACGTTCTCTGGCCCGACACTGGTAAAAAAGCCGAAGATTAAAGGGAACACCACAAAGTAGGCAAAGGCCATGCCGGCGTAAAAGAGCATCACGCTAGAGGCGAATAAAGGCAGTACGATAAAGCGTTCTTTTTTATACAGGCCGGGGGCGATAAAGGCCCAGGTTTGATACAAAATAAAGGGCATTGCCGCAAATACCGACAGCACCATGGTTAGCTTGAACGGGGTCAGAAAGGGCGAGGCCACCTGAGTGGCAATCATGGTCGAGTTTTCGGGTAAATAAGCGCGCAAAGGCTCTGAAACAAAGCCATAAATTTCATTTGCAAAGGGAAACATCGCGACAAAGAGCAGGAGAACGATAACGATGGTGCGCAGTAAGCGGTCGCGCAGCTCAATAAGGTGAGTGACCATGGGCTGGGCGTTACCAGGTGTGTTTTCCCCTTCTTTATTAGGCTCTTGTGTTGACTCGTTTGGCATAAGTTATCTTGTCGGTGCCGACTTACAGGGCTTTGTCGGCAGTGGTTTGTGTGGCTGCTACTTTGCTACTTGAATCTGTCGCTGCATCGGCAGGGGCGTTGGCGACTTGTTTGTCACTGGGCTCTTCTTCGCTGGACGGTCCGCCTGTGGCTGGTACACCAGTGGATTGCTCATCGATGGGGAAGGGTTCACTCGGCCCGTCATCGATAAAGTCTTCTTCGTTGGGAATCTTTAAGCTAGCGGGTGTGGGCTCATCGGCGGGAGTGCGTGAGGGTGAGCCTAAGCGTCGCTCTATTTGCTTGCGCTCGTCCTCCATACGTCCTAATAACTCTTCGTTGTAGAGTTCCCGGCGTATTTCATCGAGTCCAAATTCGCGCTCCATATCCTGTCGTGCACCCTGTACAGAGCGGCGCAGTTTGCCGACCCAGTAGCCGAGAAAGCGAACCGTTTCCGGTAGCCTTTTTGGCCCAATGACTATCAGGCCGACCACGGCGATCAGTATTATTTCAGTAAAACCAATGTCGAACATGTGGTCGGATCCAGGTTTAAACGGGGCTATTGGGCGCGCAGTGTTATATCAGGCGCTCTTGTCTGAATTGTCGCTGCTGGTTGTCGCCTCAGCTTTTTCTTTATTTACAGTGTTGTTACTGGCGTCTGCCGTGTTATCTGCTTCCAGGTTTTGTTCTTTTTCAGCATCGTCATCTGTGGCGACGGCATCTTTGAAACCTTTAAGGGCGCCACCGAGGTCGGTGCCCATACCTTTAAGGCGCTTAGTGCCAAAAATCAGCACTACGATCGCCAGTACAATCAACAATTGCCAAATACTAATTCCACCCAGTCCCATATCTACCTCTTTCGTTATCTTTCAAATTGCCGTGTTTCTATAAGAAATCGCTGGCTAAGAATTTTTGCGACTGGCTTTTTCGTCCAGTCCGGAAATGTCGAAACGGCGTGCAAGCTCCGTCAAAACTGAGTCGGCATTCTCGCCCAAGTGGGAGAGCATTACCAGCGAGTGAAACCATAGATCGGCGGTTTCTGCTATCAATTCTTTATTGTCACCGCTGTGCTCGGCATCTTTGGCGGCAATTAAAGTTTCGGTGCACTCTTCACCCACTTTCTCGAGAATTTTATTCAGCCCTTTTTGATGCAAGCTGGCGACATAGGATTTGTCGGCGTCAGCGCTTTTGCGCGCGGCGAGAATAGTGTCAAGTTGGTTCAAAATAGTGTTCATGGTATTTTCTTAGTGGCCTTATGTCGATTGACTATAAATGGCTTTGGGGTCTTTGAGCACGGGTTCAACGGCTTGCCACTGAGAGTCTTTGAGTACTTTGAAAAAACAGCTACGCCGCCCGGTGTGGCAGGCAATGCCGCCCAGTTGCTCTACTTTTAGGATAATCACGTCGTCGTCACAGTCGAGGCGTATCTCGCTAACGCTTTGTACATGCCCGGACTCCTCACCTTTGCGCCACAGCTTTTTGCGCGAGCGCGACCAGTAAACGGCGCGGCCCTCGGCAACCGTTAAGCTGAGTGCCTCGCGATTCATCCAGGCAACCATTAATATTTCATGGGTGGTTTGATCTTGAGCGATGGCAGGCACTAGACCCTGGTCATTCCAGATAATTTGATCGAGCCAGTGGCTATCGACAGATTCGCTCATGACAGTGGGTGCATCCTCAAGTCTGGTGTTGCTGGGTGTCGGGGCGCGGAATTATGCCAGTCTTAAGACAGTAGTAATAGCAGCGCGCCAGCGGCGATCAGTAATAAGCCGGGTGAGCTTGCCTGCTGTGCCGCATCGTTCAGGGCGGTGTAAGCACTACCGAGGCCTAGCCCCACTAAAAGCGTGCCCACCAATGCTTTGTTGCGTTGACGGGGTGGCTGGGCCTGGCTTGTATGCTGGCGAGTATTGAGTGTTTTGTCGATGCGCTTAACCTGCTCCATAGAGTCGACCACGAGCTGAGGCAGATGGGGCAGTTGTTCGAGCCAGTCGGGGGCGTGGCGCTTGACGTGCTTAAAGACCTGGCCGGGTTCGAAACGTTGCACTATCCAGCGTTCGAGAAAGGGGTGAGCGGTGGCCCAGAGGTCGAGGTCGGGGTAGAGCTGACGACCGAGCCCCTCAATATTGAGTAGCGTTTTTTGCAATAAAATCAGTGAGGGCTGAACTTCTGCGTCAAAGCGCCGGGCAATTTGGAACAGGCTGACGAGTAGCTGGCCGCAGGAAATGTCTTTTAGGGGCCGCTGAAAGATCGGTTCGCAAACGGTGCGCACGGCCGATTCGACCTCGTTGAGAGGCGCATCGGGTTTCACCCAGCCGGCGAGGATATGTAACTCAGCAACCTGGCGGTAATCGCGGCGAAAGATGGCGAGCAGGTTGCGGGCCAGGTAGTACTGATCCTCGGCGGAAAGGCTGCCAACAATCGCGCAGTCAATAGCGACATACTTTGGCAGACGTGGCTTTGAGGCGTCGACAAAGATATTGCCGGGGTGCATGTCGGCATGGAAAAAATTGTGCTCGAAAACCTGGGTGAAGAAAATCTCAACGCCTCGCTCAGCCAGCACTTTGAAGGCTGTGTCGGCGGCCTGCAAGGTTTCAACATCGGTGACCGGGGTGGCGTAAATACGCTCCATTACCAGCACATTTTCGTTGGTGTAAGGCCAGTATATTTCGGGGATGTAGAGCAGATCTGAGTTTTCAAAATTACGGCGCAGCATAGCGGTATTACCGGCTTCGCGCTGTAGGTTTAACTCGTCAATAATCGTTGTGCGGTAGTCTCTGGCGACTTCAACTGGGCGCAGGCGCTTGCCGTCGGCGAGGTGTTTTTCTACCAGGCGGGCGAGGCTGAGCATTAGCGAGCAATCTTGCTCGATGGTGATTTTAATATCGGGCCGCACCGCTTTGACAATCACCTCTCGGCCATCTTCCAGTACGGCGGCGTGCACCTGGGCGATGGATGCCGACGCCAGCGGCGTAGTGTCAAAGCTTTTAAAGAGCTGGTCGACGGGTTGTCCCAAAGCTTGTTCGACAATGGCAATGAACGTTGTCGGTTCAAAGGGCGGCACATTGTCTTGCAGCTGGTCGAGTTCCTGGCAAATATCGGCGGGAATAAGGTCGGGTCGGGTCGAGAGAAGCTGGCCGAATTTGACAAAGACCGGGCCTAGCTCTTCCAGAGCCTGGCGCAGGCGTTTGCCCCGAGGTGCCCGGGGGGCAGGCAAAAAGGCCGTCGCCCAGAGTATAAAACGCACCAACAAGGGTGAAGACTGGCCCCCGGCAGCGCTAATAGTTGAACTGCTGGCAAAGGTGTCGAGGCGGTAGCGCAGGCTAATGCACACAATCTTTAAGGCTCGGGTTAGGCGCAGCATTACAATTGGCTCACGGCAACAGGGCTTTTAGCTGAGCGCCAATAAAGTCCAGCGGTGATTGCGGTTTGGCGTCGCCGCTTTGCTGGCCGGCACTGGTGTCGGTATTGCTGGCGTTGCTGTTGTCTGTTTTATAGGTGGCCCAGCCACTCTTGCTGCGAGCGACAATCTCTTGCTGTAACTGTTGTGCCTTGCGCAGGGATTCACCGACAAAGTGGGCGGCTACGTCACCCGTGTGCTCAGCAAGCAGCGCTTCCCAGTCGATGTCGATTTCGCGACTCAGGGTCAGCAGGGTTGGGATAAACTCATCTTCATCGCTAACATCGACCTGGCACTTCTCTGCCGCCTCTATATCACCCGCTAGTAGTAAGCGGATGAGCGCAGGGGCGGTGCCGCTCAGTATGGCGGGTGCAGTGCATTCATCGCTGGGCATGATGATCAACTGACTGTCAGTGAATAATAGCGATACCGTAAAACGCGGCGCGGTCGACTCGATCAACAGGCTTTTGCCCGCCACCCCGCTCAGCTTTTGTGGAGTTTGCAGGTCGTATTCAAGGGCCCGGTTGAGTGCTTTGCCGATGCTTTCGCAGGCCAGCGCGATGGCCGTTTCGTTCACCCTTTAATACCTCGGTGCAGGGCGACAATACCGCCGGTCATATTGTAGTACTGGCAGTGTTTGAAGCCGGCATCGCTCATCATGCCCTTTAGTGTTTGTTGATCGGGGTGCATGCGAATGGACTCCGCCAGATAGCGATAACTGTCGGCATCATCGGCAACCAGCTTGCCAACTCGGGGCAAAATTTGGAAAGAATAGGTATCGTAAATTTTTGCCAGCAACGGGTTCTTTGGCTTGGAGAATTCGAGTACCAGTAAACGCCCACCGGGTTTGAGTACGCGCAGCATAGAGCGCAGTGCCAGATCTTTATCGGTGACATTGCGCAGGCCAAAGGCGATGGTAATGCAGTCGATGCTGTTGTCTGCAAAGGGCAGAAACTGGGCGTCGGCCTGGGCGAAGCTGATGTTGTTGAGCACACCGCTGTCGATTAAGCGGTCGCGACCGACCTTGAGCATGGAGTCGTTGATATCGGCGAGAATGACGCGGCCCTGTTCGCCAACCAGTCGCGAGAACTTGAGACTGAGATCGCCGGTGCCGCCGGCGATGTCGAGCACGGTGTGGCCGGGGCGCACGCCGGATAGCTCGATAGTGGTGCGCTTCCAGAGACGATGAATACCGCCAGACATCAAATCATTCATGATGTCGTACTTAGCGGCGACCGAGTGGAAAACGTCGGCGACGCGCTCGGCTTTTTTCTCCACGGCCACTTCGCTAAAGCCGAAGTGGGTGGTTTTTTCGGAGTCCTGTTCTGAGCTCATAGCGCCCCCTCAATAACAATCGGCATTGTACACCGCTCAAGCACTGTCTTGAACGATGAACAGGCCCGGTGGTTTAAATGATTGTCCACGCACAGTCGGGCGGTCGAGATAATTTCTAGCGTAAATGACCGAGATGTTTGCCGACTGTTTTCAGCGTTGGCTTTAGCAGGCGCGGGGTGCAGGCAACGATGTGCCCGTTGTTGAGGTAGTCATCGCCACCCTGAAAATCGGCGACTCTACCGCCGGCTTCTTTCACGAGCAAAACACCAGCGGCGATGTCCCAGGGCTGTAAGTACATTTCCCAAAAGGCATCGACGCGACCAGCGGCGACATAGGCCAGGTCGAGAGAGGCAGCGCCCATACGACGCATACCCGACGATTGGTCGGCGAGGTCGGCCATGCAATTCAGGTAGGGTCGCATATTCTCAAAAGGCTGACCGCTAAAGGGAATGCCGGTGGCATAGAGTGCACTGCGGGGCTGGTCGAGGCCGGATACGCGAATTCGTGAGCCATTGAGCTGGGCACCACGGCCACGGCTGGCGGTAAATTCTTCCTGTTTAATCGGGTCGTAAATGACAGCGTGTTCGATGCGGCCCTTGTGTCGAAAGGCAATGGATACGGCGTAGTGGGGAATACCGCGAATAAAGTTAGTAGTGCCATCGAGAGGATCGATAATCCACTGGGAGTCGCTATCAGCACCTTTGATGGTGCCCGATTCCTCGGCAATAAAGCAGTGGTCGGGATAGGCGCTACGCAGTTGATCGATGATTTCCTTTTCGGCCATGTGGTCGATATCGGTGACGAAATCGTTTTGGCTTTTTTCATCAATTTGCAAGCGATCAATGCGTTGAGAGGCCTTGACGATCAAATCTCCGGCGCTACGTGCCGCACGTAGTGCGATGTTAACCATTGGTTCCATAGGGTGTTCCGCGCCTGGATTTTGAAAGGCGCGCATTGTAGCAAAACCCAGGCGCCGTGACAGTGCTGGCTGCGCATATATATGACTGTGTTAAAGAATGTGCTCTGCTATACTGCGCGCCGAAAATTAGGCCCACTATGAGCCCACGTTATGAAGCAACGTTTTAACAAAATCCGTGTCGTTTTAGTCAACACCAGTCACCCAGGTAATATTGGGGCAGCGGCGCGCGCCCTGAAAAACATGGGCCTCAGCCGGCTTTATTTAGTCGCGCCGAAGGACTTCCCCGCAGATCGTGCCGTTTGGCGTGCGGCCAGTGCGGTCGATGTACTTGACAATGCGGTGGTGGTCGAGACCCTTGATGAAGCAATTAGTGGTTGCGGTCTTGTGGTCGGTACCAGTGCTCGCGATCGTCGCATCCCCTGGCCTTTGCTCAATCCACGTGAATGTGGTGAAAAATTGTGGCAAGAAACACAGGTACACGATGTGGCAATCGTCTTTGGTCGTGAAGACCGGGGGCTTAAAAATGAAGAACTGCACAAGTGTACTTATCATGTGCATATCCCCGCTAATCCCGATTACAGCTCTCTTAATTTGGCGGCTGCGGTTCAGGTCTTGACCTACGAGGTGAGGATGGCGGCTCTGGCCGATAGCGAGAGCCCTCGCGATCAGCTCCTCGGTGGTGACTGGGATGTGCCACCGGCGCGGGTCGAAGAGTTAGAGTTGTACTACGCCCACCTCGAGCAAACGCTGGTCGATTTGGGCTTTCACGATCGCGATAATCCGCGTCAAACCATGCAGCGTTTGCGCCGTCTATTCGGTCGTATTCGGCTCGATGCCATGGAGTTATCGATTATGCGCGGGGTGCTGACGGGCATTCAAAATGCGGCTCATCGCTTGAGTGAGCTCAGTAAAAAAGAGTGATCTCGACGTGCTGGTGTCACCTCAAGACCGTTGAGAGGAGGGAGGGCTATTTATCCGACTAAAATAGTTGGTTATTTACTTGACTAAAAAGCTAGGTTATTCGATAATCGCCCCATTGCATATTGAGGCGCAGATTGCGCGGAGGCGGGTAAATGAAGCTGACAACCCGAGGGCGTTACGCCGTTACGGCGATGCTTGATTTGGCGTTAAATGGAAAACAAGGGCCGATTAGTTTGGCGGCTATTTCTCAGCGTCAGGATATATCCCTGTCGTATCTGGAGCAGTTGTTTGCCAAGTTGCGCAAAAATGATCTGGTGGCCAGTGTGCGCGGCCCAGGTGGAGGCTATCGCCTCAGTCGCGCTGATGAGCAAATTAATGTCGCTGATATTATCAGTGCTGTTAATGAATCGACGGACTCCACTAGCTGCCAGGGCAAAGGTGATTGCCAAAATGGCGAGCCCTGCTTGACCCATCAGCTGTGGAATGATTTGAGCGAGCAAATACACACGTTTTTGAGTGGTATTTCACTGGCTACATTAACCGAGCGGCGTGAAGTGAAAACGGTGAGTGAGCGTCAGATCAAACAGTCTGGCGAAGATAGCGACGTTAATGTGGAGACGCTGATTAACGCTAAAGCGCTTAATCTGTAAAAAAGTTAATAGTATTACCCTCTGGTGAGATTCAAAACTGGAATCGAGAAAGAGGGTCTGTGGAGTGTTAGCAATGAAGTTGCCTATCTATCTTGATTATTCTGCCACAACCCCGGTCGACCCCCGTGTGGCTGAGCGCATGGGCGAATGCCTGACTATGGATGGCGTGTTTGGCAATGCGGCCTCGCGATCCCATTCTTTTGGTTGGCAGGCCGAGGCGGCGATAGAAGAATCTCGTCAACAGGTCGCCACACTGATCAATGCTGACCCCCGGGAAATTGTTTGGACATCGGGTGCCACCGAATCTGACAATTTGGCGATTAAGGGTTGCGCTCACTTCAATGAGCGCAAGGGCAAGCATATTGTCACCTCCAAGATTGAGCATAAAGCGGTTCTCGATAGCTGCCGACAGCTGGAGCGGGAGGGGTATGAAATCACCTATCTCGCCCCCTGTGCCAGTGGTTTGATCGAACCTCAGGCGGTTGCCGATGCGATTCGTGACGACACCACCCTGGTATCACTGATGCACGTCAATAACGAAATTGGCACCATTACCGACATCGCTGCGATTGGTGAAATCTGTCGTCAGCGGGGTGTCTTCTTCCATGTCGATGCCGCACAAAGTGCCGGTAAAGTTAAAATCGACATGGCCGAAATGAAAGTTGATTTAATGTCTTTTTCCGCCCATAAAATTTACGGCCCCAAAGGTATGGGTGCCCTCTACGTACGTCGTAAGCCTCGCGTACGCATCGAAGCACAAATACACGGCGGTGGTCACGAGCGAGGCATGCGTTCTGGCACGTTGCCGACCCACCAAATCGTCGGCATGGGTGAAGCTTTCCGCATTGCCCATGAAGAGATGGATGAGGAAAATGACCGAATTCTGGCCCTGCGCAATCGCTTGTGGGCAGGCTTCAGTGATATGGAAGAGGCTCATCTTAACGGTACGCTTGAGCAACACGTGGCAGGTAATCTCAATGTCAGCTTTGCCTTTGTCGAAGGCGAGTCACTGATTATGGCGCTGAAAGATTTGGCCGTTTCATCGGGTTCCGCCTGCACCTCGGCTAGCCTTGAGCCTTCTTATGTATTGCGTGCACTGGGTCTCGAAGATGAGTTGGCCCATAGCTCTATCCGCTTTAGCATCGGCCGTTTTACGACGGAAGAAGAAGTGGATTACACCATTGAAAAAGTACTCACGGCGGTCACCAAGCTAAGAGAGCTATCACCGCTATGGGATATGTACAAAGCGGGTGTCGATTTAAGCACAGTGCAATGGGCTGCCCATTAAGCCTGGATTTAACTAATAGTTTTATGAGTTTGATTTGATCAAGCTCTTTTGGAGGAAGTGAGTTATGGCCTACAGTGATAAAGTTCTCGATCATTATGACAACCCTCGCAATGTCGGTGTGCTGGACGATAATGCATTGAATGTCGGTACCGGCATGGTGGGTGCTCCGGCCTGTGGCGATGTGATGCGCCTGCAAATTCAGATTAGTGATGACGGCGTGATTGAAGACGCCAAATTCAAAACCTATGGTTGCGGTTCAGCGATAGCCTCAAGCTCCCTGCTCACCGAGTGGGTTAAGGGCAAGACTCTGGAAGATGCGGCAAAAATCAAGAACTCTGAAATTGCCGAAGAGCTGGCCTTGCCGCCGGTGAAAATCCACTGTTCAGTATTGGCAGAAGATGCCATTCAGGCGGCTATTCAGGATATTCGCAAAAAACGCGGCGAAGACTGAGTTAGTTGGCGGGGCAGCAGAGGAGATAGTAGATGGCTATATCAATGAGTGAAGCGGCTCAGCAGCACGTTGCCAACCACTTGAAAAACAGGGGTAAAGGGCAGGGCATTCGCCTGGGCGTACGCACTAACGGTTGCTCTGGCATGTCCTATGTATTGGAGTTTGTCGACGAGGCAGACCCTGGTGATGCGGTATTTCCCGCTGGCGATGTAAAGCTTTTTGTCGATCCTAAAAGCCTTCTTTACCTTGAAGGCACCGAGCTGGATTTTGTCAAAGAAGGCCTCAACGAAGGTTTTCAGTTCAACAATCCCAATGTTAAAGACGAGTGCGGTTGTGGCGAGAGCTTTAATATTTAATGGTTTTTAATCGATGTCGTTGCAGGTAGTAAACGCGTGAAGTTAAGCGACGACTATTTTCAAATCATGCAAGTGCCACAAAATTATGACGTCGATGGCGCTGCCTTGAGTGAAAACTACCTCAAGCTACAACGCCAGTTTCATCCCGATCGTTTTGCCGCCAAGTCTGTTCAGGAGCAACGCCTGGCAGTACAGATGGCCTCCGCTGTTAATCATGCCTACGACACGCTGCGTTCGCCGCTGTTGCGCGCGGCTTATTTACTGAAGCTGCGTGGCCTGGATAGTTCCGGCGAAAACACCACTGTCAGTGATATGACTTTTTTAATGTCGCAAATGCAGCTTCGCGAACAACTTGGGGCCGTTACCACGGCGGCCGAGCCTTTTGCTGAGCTGGATCTTGTCGCTACCGAAGTGGCGAAGCAATTGAACACTCTGCAGGCGCAGTTTGGTGAGCAATACGCTCAAAAAACTTTTAACACCGCTGCTCAGACGCTGATTAAAATGCAGTTTTACAATAAGCTACAGCTAGAAGTTGATGCGCTGGAAGAATCTCTGGAAGATGCTTAATTTCCGCGCCACCCACTGAAAGCAGCTAATTCATCGATAGGTAATCTCATTGGCACTCTTGCAAATTTCTGAACCCGGTCAGTCACCCGAACCCCATCAGCAGCGTCGCGGTGTCGGCATTGATTTGGGTACCACCAATACGTTGGTAGCGACAGTGCGCAGCGGTAGTGCTGAAGCTTTGCCCGACTCCTTGGGCGCAGTATTGCTGCCGTCTGTTGTTTGTTACGGCGAGGAGGGTATTGCGGTGGGCGGCGCTGCAAAAGCACTGGCCAGTAGTGACCCCAAGAACACCATCGTTTCCGCCAAACGCTTTATGGGCCGGGGTCGCGATAGTATTGACGACAGTGTTTATGACTTTGCCGAGGGTGAGGGCATGATTCGCTTCGCCACGCGAGCAGGCAATATCAGCCCGGTAGAAGCCTCTGCTGAAATTTTGAAAATCGTCAATCGCCGCGCTGAGCAAGCACTCGACGGCCCTCTCGATGGTGCCGTATTAACCGTGCCTGCCTATTTTGATGATGCCCAGCGTCAGGCGACGAAAGATGCTGCGATGTTGGCGGGTATTAAAGTATTGCGCCTGCTTAGCGAGCCCACCGCTGCAGCCATCGCCTATGGCCTCGACAAAAATGACTCTGGATTGATTGCCGTTTACGACCTTGGTGGAGGCACTTTTGATATCTCCATTTTGCGTCTGTCGCGCGGGGTATTCGAAGTCTTGGCCACGGGTGGCGATTCGGCACTCGGGGGCGATGATTTTGATGCGGCGATAGTTGCCTGGATACATCAGCAGGCGGGCTTGCCCGATACTGTCAGTGCTTCTGCGCAACGCAACTTGCTCGATATTGCCCGTGACACGAAAGAGCGTTTGTCGCAAGCAGATGCGGTGACTGTCAGTTTTGAAGATTGGCAGGGCGAGCTCGACAAAGCCCAACTTCACAGCGCAGTTGATGCCCTTATCGACAAAACCCTGCGCGCTTGCAAGCGAGCTTTGCGCGATGCCGGTGTCAGTGCCGCTGAGATCGTTGATGTGGTGATGGTGGGTGGTTCGACGCGGATGCCACGAGTGCGTGAAAAGGTTGAGGGCTTGTTTGGCCGGCCACCGTTGGTGAGTATAAACCCCGATACCGTGGTTGCCGTTGGTGCAGCCCTTCAAGCCGATGTACTGGTGGGCAATAAGCCCGGCGACGAAATGTTGTTACTCGACGTCATCCCTCTCTCTCTGGGGCTTGAAACCATGGGTGGGCTGGTGGAAAAAGTCATCCATCGCAATAGCACCATCCCGGTTGCCAAAGCTCAGGAATTTACCACCTTTAAAGACGGTCAAACGGCGCTTGCCGTGCACATTGTTCAAGGTGAGCGCGAACTCGTTAGTGACTGCCGCTCGCTGGCGCGCTTCGAATTGCACGATATTCCCCCGATGGCTGCGGGTGCAGCGAAAATACGTATTACTTTTCAGGTCGATGCCGACGGCCTGCTCAATGTCGCTGCCGAGGAAATCAACAGCGGTGTGCAGGCACGTATTGAGGTCAAGCCCTCTTACGGCCTGGCCGATGATGAAATTAGCCAGATGCTGCTCGACTCCTTTGCTCACGCGAAGGACGATATGAAAGCCCGTGCCCTGCGCGAACAACAGGTGGAAGCGGATCGTTTAATTGAAGATATCAGTGCGGCATTGGTGCAGGACGGCGAGCGATTGTTAGATGAGAGCGCATTGAGTTGTCTGAGTCAGGCAGTCGGTGAGCTGGGGCAGGTACGGCAGACGAGTAGTGATCATCGCGAGCTACAGCGCCAAATTGAAAGCGTTGCCAGGCTCAGTGAAGACTTTGCTGCTCGGCGCATGGATCTGGCCATTAAAGGTGCTCTGTCGGGGCATCGCTTAGAAGAGTTTGAGACAGACAAATAGTAGGTAGATAAATAAATGGCAAAAATTGTATTTTTACCCCATCACGACCTTTGCCCTGAAGGTGCGGTGATTGAGGCCAGCAGCGGCGAAACAATTTGCTCGGCAGCCTTGCGCAATGGTGTTGAAATTGAGCATGCCTGTGAAATGGCGGCGGCCTGTACCACATGCCATGTCTATGTGCGCGAGGGTTTTGAGCATCTCGAGCCAGCCGATGACCTGGAAGAAGATTTACTGGATAAGGCCTGGGGAGTTGATCCCGATTCTCGTTTGAGCTGTCAGGTGGTTCTGGGAGATGATGATTTAGTGGTGGAGATTCCGAAATACACACTCAATATGGTGTCAGAACGCCACTAAGTATTTTTAGATTACCAGGGTCTTTAGATTAACGCTGTAGGGGAGGGGGTAAAATGCAATTAAAGTGGGTAGATGTTCTCGATATCGCCATTGAGCTGAGTGAGACCTGGGCCGATATTGACCCGGCGACCATCAATTTTGTCGACTTGCGCGCCAAAGTCATGGCCTTGCCCGGCTTTGATGACGACCCCGACCGCTGTGGCGAAAAAGTATTGGAAGCTATACAAATGGCATGGATGGACGAGCTGGGATAGACTTAGCCCGCTGGCAGGACGCTGCACCAACAAAATGGTTTTTACTGACGGTAGATAGCTATGGGTTTTGTGTCCGGTTCTCCAACAAATAATTATAAATTAGAGCTCTACCAGTCACTCCTCGAACACTCACCCTTTGGCACCCTGGTTTTTGTTTACGGTGTTTGTGTCGAATGTAACCCTCGCGCCGAAAAAATTCTTGCCTGTGAGCGCCGCGCTTTACTCGGTTCTTCGCTACAGGAAACCCCCCTCGATGAGCACCTGGCCCTAATTGCTCTCAAGCAAGAGGTGAATACCGCACTGGAAGAGGGTGTTGAGCGTTTTGAATGGCACCCTGGCCTTGGCCACAGTGAAGAAAATATCGCGCTGGATATTCGTCTTACCGGCAATGGGACTAGCGAGATCATCGTCACTCTGCTGGAGCAGCAGCAAGTCAGTGCCCTGCCCGAGGCCGAATCGCCGCAACCCTGTGTGGCAACACCCACCGAAACTCTTAACGAAGCGATGGAGGTTGCAGCGGCAGAAGACTTTGTGCCTGTCACCGATGCTAGTACTGCACCAGATACCTTTGCATTAGGTGCTGTCGAGGTCGATGTGTCTGCCAAAGCGCAAGAGTCCCTTGCGAAAGAAGCGCTTTCAGTGGAACAGGAGCCTTCAGCGGAACCAGAGTCTTCAACGGAACAAGAGCCTTCAGTTATGCAAGAACCGTCGGCCTGCGCAGAGGATCAGGCGCTAAAAACGGTCATTAAAAAAGCCTTTGCCCCGGACGAGCTGGATAGTCGCTCGGCCGTATTGGAGAAGCTTGCGGGCCGAGAAATTTATGCCCCCCATCATCCTCTCAATCCCGATCTTGATCGGGATATCTATTTTGATGCTTTAACCCAGCTGCCCAACCGGCAATTACTGATAGAAAGTCTGCGTGATTGTCTGGCCGATGAAGTCGGTGAGTCGCCACTGTCGGCGCTATTGCTGATCGATCTCGATCAATTTAAAGACATTAACGATTCATGGGGTCACGATGTTGGCGACCGGGTGCTGTTTAAAGTCGGTCGCGTCATCTCAGGGCTGGTCGATGAAAATATGCTGCTGGCACGTATCAGTGGTGATGAATTTGTACTGCTGGTTAAGCGTATTGGTGATAACGCAGAACAAGCGATGGCGGATGGGCAGAGTCTGGCGGAAAAAGTGCAGGCTTCAATTTCGCGGCCAATTTCTGATGGCGAGAATGAATTTTCCCTCACTGCCAGCATCGGTATTGCCCTGCTCGAGGAGGTTGGCCTCTCCCCCGATCGCGCTCTGCAATACCTTGAAACGGCTATGTATGAGGCTAAACGTAAAGGCCGCAATGGCATTGCTTTTTACGATCACAGTATTAGTGAAAAGGCGCAACACCACGTGGGCATGAATATGCGCTTGCGCAAGGCTCTCGATAATCAGGAATTTGCCCTCTATGTGCAGCCGAAAATTGCCATTGGCAACGGGCGTGTGGTGGGTGGTGAGGCCCTACTGCGCTGGATTAATACCGACCGAGTAACCAATATGCCGGCGGAATTTATTCCGCTGCTCGAGGCCTCCGGCCTGATTGTCGATGTCGGCCACTGGGTGATTCGCACCGCCTGCGAATATGTGCGCAGTTTCCTCGACGAGGGGCTGTGGGACGACAGCATGCAAATGAGCATTAATATCAGCCCGCGACAGTTTAACGATCCGGAATTATTTGAGGTTATTGAACACAGCCTGCGCAGCTATGAAATTGACCCCAAATACCTCAATTTTGAGGTCACTGAAAACCTCATCATTGAAGACATTGATGAGGTCATCAAAAAGATGAAGCAAATAAAAGCCCTGGGCTCGAAGTTTTCTATTGATGATTTCGGCATCGGCTATTCGTCAATGGTCCACCTTAAACGCCTGCCCTTTGATTTGCTGAAAATTGATCGCGAATTTATTCGCAATATTCACAGCGACCCCGATAGCCGTGGTGTTGTCGAGGCCATTCTCGCCGTCTCCCGCCAATACGGACTCGAGGTCACGGCCGAAGGTGTTGAAGACCTCGATTCTCTCGAAGTGCTGCGTACCGTCGGTTGCGACACCTATCAGGGTGCTTATTTCAGCATGCCAGTACCGGTTGAGCAGTTTCGCTCACTATTGGCCGCTTGAGCCCAATCGCTTTCTTGTAAGCCCCTGTCTGTAAGAGTAAAATGCGACCCCTTTTATTTCTGCCGCTGATGGCGGAAGTTACTTTCTGGAGTTAAGAATTCATGGCAATTGAGCGCACGCTATCCATTATCAAACCTGACGCTGTTGCAAAAAACGTGATTGGCGAAATCATCGCTCGTTTCGAGAAAGCCGGTCTCAACATCGTTGGTGCCAAGCTGATGCAACTGTCTGAAGAAAAAGCCGGTGGTTTTTATGCCGAGCACAAAGAGCGTCCTTTCTTCGGCGACTTAGTGGGTTTTATGACCTCTGGCCCCGTTGTTGTACAAATTCTCGAAGGTGAAAATGCCATTGCCATGAACCGTGATCTGATGGGCGCCACTAACCCCGCAGAAGCCGATGCCGGTACTATTCGTGCAGATTTTGCCGAGACTATCGACGCCAACGCGGTACACGGTTCTGACTCGCCAGCCTCTGCTGAAAGAGAAATTGCCTACTTCTTCGAAGCCGGAGAAATCTGCCCCCGCTAGCTCCTGTTAATAGTGCTGGCCCAGGGCAACGACAACGGACGCGGTGAAAAATGATGACGACAAAAAACGCGGTGCCTGAACACTCAGCACCCAATGACGAATCAAATGTCAGTGCGAGTGTGGAAAAAGTTAATCTGCTCGGCATGAGTGAGCAAAAACTCACCGCGTTTTTTGAATCTCTGGGTGAGAAACGCTTTCGCGTCAAACAAGTGATGCAGTGGATGCATCAGCGTGGCGTGATCGATTTTGATGCCATGTCCGACCTGTCGAAAGCGCTGCGCGCCAAACTCGCCACGCTGGCGGAAATCAAATTACCCGAGTTGGTCAGTGAGCAAACCTCTACCGACGGAACTCGTAAATGGTTGGTGCGTGTTGCTGGTGGCAGTTGTATCGAAACGGTATTTATACCCGAGGGCAATCGCGGCACCTTATGCGTGTCTTCGCAAATCGGCTGCTCCCTCGATTGTAGTTTTTGTGCCACTGGCAAGCAGGGTTTTAATCGCGATCTCAGTGCCGCCGAAATTATCGGTCAGCTGTGGATTGCAGCAAAGTCTATGGATTCCCTCGACCCCACAAAAGACCGCGTCATTAGCAATGTGGTGCTGATGGGCATGGGCGAGCCCCTGCTCAATTTTGACAACGTGGTCGATGCCATGAACCTGATGATGCACGACTGCGCCTATGGCCTGTCGAAGCGGCGCGTGACGCTAAGCACCGCTGGCGTGGTTCCCGCACTCGATAAGCTGGGTGATGTCACCGACGTATCGTTGGCGATCTCTTTGCACGCCCCTAACGATGAACTGCGCAATCAACTGGTGCCGTTAAATCGTAAATACCCGATCGCAGAACTCTTGCGTTCAGCCCAGGGTTATTTGGCGAAGTTACCCGATAAGCGCCGCAAAATTACGCTTGAATACACCTTGATTCGTGAGGTCAACGACCGTCCCGAGCACGCGCGTGAACTGGCGGCTCTGCTGGTTGATACCCCCTGTAAAATCAACCTTATTCCCTTCAATCCCTTTGATCAGTCGGACTATCAGCGGGTGTCGAATAATGCCCTCTACCGTTTTCGCGATATCCTCATTGAAGCGGGTTACACTGTGACGCTGAGAACCACCCGTGGCGATGATATTGACGCCGCCTGTGGGCAACTGGCGGGACAGGTTAATGATAGAACAAAGCGTAGCCAGCGCTATCGGCAGGAGCAGGGGCTTGAAGCCGTGCGGATTATTCCCGGTTGAATCCTTGGTTATAGCAAAACGGGTTGTAGCAAAATTAAAAACGGAGATGAAATGACAGGGCAACTGCGAAGAGCTTTAAGTTTAGCCATTATTATGGCGCTGAGCAGTGCTTGTACCGTCACTGAAATGGACTACAGTAAAACGATTGGCTCCAGTTCGGGGAGTGAGGCAGCGGCCAGTCGACACGATAACACGCGAGATAAAAATAAAGAGGCGGCTGAAACTTACGTTCAGTTGGGTTTGGGCTATCTCCGCAAAGGTGAGCGGCAACGGGCGCGCAAAAATTTATTGAAGGCGCTCGAAAAAGATAAACGTTCAGCAGATGCCCATAATGCTTTCGCCCTACTTCTTCAGGTGGAAGGTGAGAATGACCTGGCTGAGCAGCACTTTGAAAAAGCCGTTAATTATGAGCCCGGTCTGACTAACGTGCGTTATAACTATGCTACTTTTCTGTTTCGCCAAAAGCGTTTTGCCGATGCTGAAAAACAGTTTTTAATTGCCGCAGAAGACATTAATTATGCGCGTCGAGGCCGAGTTTTTTATAATCTCGGTCTAATCGCCAAACAATTAGGCAAAGCTGAACAAGCGCAACAAGCCTGGGAAAAAGCCATCAAGTTAAACCCCAAATACCCTGAGCCCTTTCTGGATCTCGCCGAGGTATATCTTAAAACGGGCGATTATCCCAAGGCCAAGCGCTATCTTGATCACTATGAAAGTTTAAGTAAACCCACGCCCAGAGCCCTCTGGCTGGCGGTGCGTCTTGAACATGCTTTTGGCAATAAAGACGGTGAGGCGAGTAAGGCCATGGCCTTAAAAAATATGTTTCCCTACGCTGAAGAAACCATTGAGTACAAAGCGTGGTTAAAGGAGCTGGAATAAGGGCTTGAATAATTTTTTCTGACGCTAAAGATTCGCTTGAGTACAAAGCTTCATTGAAAGTTCAGTGAATAGCGTACGTCGTATTAATTAATAGGCATAAGATGTTTGCAGAAAACCCCATTAAACGCCGTAAAAGTCGCCAGGTAATGGTTGGCGACATTGCCGTTGGCGGCGATGCGCCGATTGCGATTCAGAGCATGACCAATACTGACACCTGCGATGTGGCAGCAACGGTTGCGCAAATACAGGCTATTACCGATGCCGGGGCCGATATTGTCCGCGTGTCTGTGCCCACTATGGATGCCGCTGATGCCTTCGGTTTAATTCGCCAGCAAGTGGCCGTGCCATTGGTTGCCGATATTCACTTCGACCACAAGATTGCCCTTCGGGTTGCCGATCTCGGTGTCGACTGTCTGCGCATCAATCCCGGTAATATCGGTCGTGATGACAGAGTACGGGCGGTGGTCGAAAAGGCCCGCGACTTAAATATCCCGATTCGTATCGGTGTTAATGCCGGTTCTCTTGGCAAAGACTTAGAGCGCAAATACGGAGAGCCAAGCCCCGAAGCCATGGTCGAATCCGCCCTGCGTCATATCGATATTCTCGACAAGATGAATTTTGATAACTTTAAATTAAGTCTTAAAGCCTCCGATATTTTTATGACCCTGGCGGCCTATCGTTTAATTGCCGACCAAACCGATTGCCCCCTGCATTTGGGTATTACCGAAGCCGGTGGCTTGCGGGCGGGTACCGTAAAATCGGCGGTGGGTATCGGCGCACTCTTGCTCGACGGCATTGGCGATACGCTGCGCGTCTCACTGGCGGCCGACCCGGTTGAAGAAATCAAGGTCGGTTGGGATTTGTTAAAAAGCCTGCGTCTGCGCAGTAAAGGCATTAATTTTATTGCCTGTCCTAGTTGTTCGCGGCAAAACTTTGACGTCATTAAAACCATGGAAGCCCTCGAAAGCCGGCTCGACGATATACGCGAACCGATGGATGTGGCCGTAATTGGCTGCATCGTCAATGGTCCGGGCGAGGCCAAAGTGGCCGACTTGGGCTTAACGGGTGGCACACCTAAAAATTTGCTTTATATTGACGGAAAGCCTTTTACCAAAATTAAACCGGACAACTTGATCGAAGACCTTGAACGGGCCATCCGTGCCAAGGCCGAAGAAAAGTCTCTGGCGCGCGAGCACTTAATTGCCAGCGATACAGCCACTCCCAAATAGAAAAACGATTAAACATACGATTAACTGATACCGACGAAAAAGAGAGCCACCACCTTGAGTAAAATACAATCCCTGCGGGGTATGAGCGATCTGCTCCCCGAGCAATCGGCGATTTGGCAATACCTCGAAGATAAAATCCTCACGGTGTTACAGAGCTACGGCTATCGGGAAATTCGCTTTCCCATTCTCGAGAATACTGAGTTATTCAAACGCTCCATCGGCGAGGTCACTGACATTGTCGAAAAAGAAATGTATACCTTTGCCGATCGCAATAATGAAAGCGTAACACTGCGCCCAGAGGGTACAGCGGGTTGCGTGCGCGCCAGTGAGCAAAATGGCCTGCTCTACAATCAAATACAACGCCTGTGGTATCGCGGCCCGATGTTTCGCTACGAGCGCCCACAAAAGGGCCGCTTGCGACAGTTTCACCAGTTTGGTGCCGAGGTCTTTGGCCTTCAGGGGCCGGACATTGATGCCGAACTGCTAACCATGACAGCGCGGCTGTGGCGTGAACTGGGTATTAGCGAGCACCTCACCTTACAACTTAACTCACTGGGTAGTGCAGCCTGTCGAGCTACTTACCGTGAAGCTTTGGTGGTTTATTTAAGCGGTTACAAAGAACAGCTCGATGAAGACAGCCAACGTCGTCTCGACACTAATCCGCTGCGCATTCTCGACAGTAAAAGTCCCCAGACTCAGGAGATTCTCGCTGGCGCACCGAAGCTTGATGAATTTCTCGATGAAGAATCACAAACCCACTTTGCACAACTGTGCGGTTTGCTCGATGCGGCGGGGGTGAGCTATGAGGTTAACCATAAGTTGGTGCGTGGTCTCGACTACTATGGCAAAACCGTCTTTGAATGGGTGACCGATGCACTGGGTGCCCAGGGCACCGTTTGTGCCGGAGGGCGTTACGACGGCCTGGTTGAACAGCTCGGTGGCAAGTCGACACCGGCGGTGGGTTTTGGTCTTGGCGAAGAGCGTTTAGCCTTGTTACTTGACGCCGTGGGAGCAGTGCCCGATAGTGTCGGCCGGCACCTGGACGCCTACCTGGTTGCAGTTGGTGATGTATCGACAGCAGCACTGTTGATGAGTGAAGAACTGCGCAGCCAATGCCCGCAATTGCGTTTGCAAAACCACTGCGGTGGAGGCAGTTTTAAAAGCCAGCTGAAGAAAGCTGACCGCAGTAGTGCTGACATCGCACTGATTTTGGGCGAGGATGAAGCCCAGGCGGGCAGGCTAACAATAAAGTATTTGCGCGAGAGTAAAGATCAGGTGACTGTTTCTCTCGATGAGGCCGTTGTCCTCTTGAATGAAGCTTAAAGCAGCGGTGCTGCGAGAGCATTGCGAACAACAATTGACTGATTAAAAATACTGGCGGCCTTATTTAAAGGCGGCGAGTGCACACTAAAAATGTAATGGAATTAAATCGTGGCTGAACATCTTACCGACGAACAACAACTCGAAACTCTGAAGCACTGGTGGAAAGAAAACGGCATGCAGCTAGTGCTGATTGTCGCCCTCAGCGTAGGTGGTTGGTACGCCTGGCAGCAGTGGCAGGGCAACAAAAAAGTGAAGGCCGAAATGGGCTCGCTAATTTATATTGAAATGATGGACCTTGCCTCTCAGGCACCGCTCAGTGCCTTGCCCGATGAGCAGCGCGAGGCCATGGTTGAGAAGTCACAGGTCTTGAAAAACGACTACGCAAATACCCAGTACGCCCACTATGCGGGCCTGCTGTTAGCCAAGCTGGCCGTGGCAGAAAAACGCCTTGATGACGCCGCTGCAGAATTACAGGCGGTGATTGACAACACCGAGGGCGAAGAGCTTTCTTACATCGCTAAGATGCGTCTGGCACGTCTGGAAATGGGTAGAAAGAATTACCCGCAAGCCTTGCAACTACTCGAGGGCGATATGCCACCCGCAATACAGCCCAGCGTTGCTGAATTGCGTGGCGATATTCATTTGTTTGCCGGTGATCAGTCGGCGGCCCGAGCAGCCTACCAAAGTGCGCTCGATACCCTTGGCAGTGACGACCAGCGTCTACGGGCCCTGTTGGAGTTGAAGCTCAATCAGGTTATGTCTGCTCCTGTCGGCACCAGTGACGTCACTGCGGGTGATGAATAATGAGTCGCCTGTTCGGGATTTTGTGTTGCGTCTTATTTTTAAATGGCTGTAGCTCGCTATCGAATGATGAAACCAATGAGACTGAGACAGCGCAAGAAAGTGAAGAGCTGAGCTTTGATGATTCCGCTTTCGATGATAGCGACGATGAAGAAATTAAAAATGAGCCGAAGGATCTCGAATCCATTGATGATGCCACGGTAAAAATCAAAAAAGTCTGGCGACAATCCATTGGTAGCAGTGATGATGTTTATCAACCGACACTGCATCCGGCGGTAGGCGACGGTGTGGTTTATGCGGCGAGTAATAAAGGTCGTATCAGCGCCTGGCCCGTGGCGAAAGGTAAGCGTCTATGGCGTACAGATCTGGATTTGTCCCTCAGTGGTGGTGTGGGCCTTGGCGCTGGTCTAGTCGCTGTAGGCACAGACAAGGGTGTATTAATTGCCCTTGACGCCAAGACGGGAGAAGAGCGCTGGCGCGTGACTTTGAGCAGTGAAATTCTCTCTGCTCCCGCAGCGCAAGGTAACTTACTTGTCGCGCAAACACAGGATGGAAAAGTTTACGGCTTGTCTGTTGCCACTGGCGAAGAGATTTGGCGCTATACCGTAGAGGTGCCCGTACTATCGCTGCGTGGCACGGCGGGGCCACTGGTAACTCCGCGCCAGGTGATTACCGGTTTTGCCAACGGCAAGCTGGTGGCATTGAACGCAGCGACCGGCACCCTTCTTTGGGAGGCCAAGCTGGCGACTGGTGAAGGCAAAAGCGAACTCGAAAGAATGGTCGATGTAAATAGCCCCATACTGGGTAACGAAGTGGTTTATGCCACCAGCTACCAGGGGCGCGCCGGGGCCTTCAGTCGCGGCACGGGCCGTGAACTCTGGGCGCAAAACAGCTCTAGTTATCATCCGCCAGCTTTTGGCTCGGGTCGCCTGTTTGTCGCCGACACCGAGGGTCAGGTGCTGCGCCTGAGATCTTCTGGTGGGCGTGCTGAATGGACCAATACAGACTTGCTGCGCCGTGGTTTAACACCGCCTCTATCAGTGGGTGACTATGTCATGGTGGCAGATAGTGAAGGCTACCTTCATGCTTTGTCCCAGGCCGACGGCTCTATTGTTGGTCGCGTTAAAGTCGACGGCGATGGTGTGGCGGTCGGGATGGTCACCGATGGTAGGACTCTTTTTGTACAGGACAAGGACGATGACCTTACGGCCTATCAATTGATCGTGAAATAGTTCAAAACGCGATAAGCCTACAGTAAACAGGCGGTAATGCTGGCTTTTCCTCAGGCCGCGCTAATTCGTGTAAAATACATCCCCTTTAGTCAGAAACAGAGCCTGGGTTGAATGATCCGGGCTTCTTCATTTGTTTCTGAGCCCCTTTTATTTTTCTGAAAGTCACGGCCTATGTTACCTGTAATCGCACTTGTCGGACGGCCCAACGTAGGCAAGTCCACTCTATTTAATCGACTCACCCGCAGCAGAGATGCGTTGGTGGCCAACTACTCTGGCCTCACCCGCGACCGAAAATTTGGCGAGGGGGAGATCGACGAGCAGCGCTACATGGTGGTCGATACCGGTGGTATTACCGGCGAAGAAGAGGGTATCGACTCGGTCATGGCGCGCCAGTCAGAACTCGCAATGGAAGAGGCCGATCTGATTTTCTTCATCGTCGACGCCCGCGCTGGCTTGACGCCGGTTGATGAAGCTATTGCCCGTCGCCTGCGTCAAAAAGCCCTACCGGTTCTGTTGGTGGTGAATAAAATTGACGGTGTCGACCCCGACGTCGCCCTGGCGGATTTTTACCGCCTGGGTATCGGTGAAGTGCATCCAACGACAGCGACCCACGGGCGCGGTGTAAAAACCTTAATGGCGAAAGCCTTAGAACGCTTTCCCAAAAATGCCGAGGGCAATAATAAACTCGCCACCGGTATTAAAATGGCTGTGGTTGGGCGCCCCAATGTGGGCAAGTCGACCCTGGTCAACCGTCTACTTGGCGAGCAGCGTGTCGTGGTTTACGACGAGCCGGGCACCACCCGCGACAGTATTTATATTGAATACGAGCGCAATGGCAAGCAGTACACCCTGATCGACACCGCCGGTGTACGGCGCCGTAAAAACGTCTCGTTAACCGTCGAGAAATTTTCCATCGTCAAAACCCTGCAAGCCATTGACGATGCCAACGTGGTGATTTTATTGATCGATGCCCACGAGGGACTGGTCGAGCAAGACATGCATTTAATGGGTGCAGCCATTGATGCGGGTCGCGCCCTGGTGGTTGCCGTCAATAAATGGGACGGCCTGCAAGACGGTGAGCGCGAGTGGCTGAAAAAAGAACTCAAGCGACGTTTACGCTTTGCCGAGTTTGCCGATATTCACTTTATCTCTGCTCTGCACGGCACCGGCGTTGGCCATCTTTATAAGTCGGTGGAAAAGGCCTACCACTCAGCAACGGACAGCTTAAGTACCAACCGGTTAACGCAAGTACTCGAAGATGCCGTCAGCGATCACGCCCCACCCATGGTCAAAGGCCGCCGCATTAAATTGCGCTACGCCCACGCAGGCGGACGCAATCCACCGGTTATTGTTATTCACGGCACCCAGACTGAATCCGTGCCTGCCCACTACAAACGTTTTCTCGAAAAAACCTTCCGCCGTGCCCTCGATCTACACGGCACACCGATACGCATAGAAATGCGCTCCGGCGACAACCCCTATGCCGGGCGTAAAAAAGTCAATGCAAAGGAGACGGGTAAAAAACGTCATTTGATGCGTGGCAAGAAAGATAGGCCTTCGCGTTAGTTGTAAAAGCAGCGTTTGTTCCAAAAGAGTGGTGCTGTAGCCTTCATATCGTGATGCAGGTAATGGCTTTGCATTCATTTCGAGGGGAAGTCGATAGAAGAAAGCGCCACAATAAATCTGTGCATTCTTCTGGGTTATTTGAATATAAAAGCTGCCGTGATTGAAAATCTACTCAACGCTACGGCCGAGAGTCATGCAAGGCGCTATCTCCACTGCCCTCTCAGTATTACTTGATGACAAGCCCCTCAATCTCATCCATCACCTGCTCAAAGCGTCGAATCACCGCCGCGTAAACCTCTGGCGAAGCCATATCGACCCCGGCCTTTTTCAGAATATCGTAGGGGTAGTCGGAGCCACCGGCGCGCAGTATCGATAAATAATTATCCCTTTCTTTCTCGTCCCCGCTCTGTACTTTTTCCATCAAATAATAAGCCGCTGAAATTGATGTGGCATATTGATAGACATAAAAGTTGCGGTAGAAGTGGGGGATGTAGGCCCATTCGACGGTGTATTTCTGGTCGATGCTCATTACGCCTTCGCCGTGGCCGTAGTAGCGTTTTAGTAAGTCGCCATAAAGGGTGTTGAGGGTGTCGGCAGATAAGGCCTCGCCATTTTCTACGCGCTGATGAATAGCCAGTTCAAATTCGGCGAATTGTGTCTGGCGAAAAAAAGTGCCGCGTAAGCTTTGCAATTCCTGCAGTAAGTAAAATAACTTTTCCTCTTTACTACTGGCGTTATCCTGTAGGTAGTCCATCAGCAGGACTTCGTGACTGGTCGAGGCAATTTCGGCAATAAAGGTGGCGTATTGTGCTTTGGCAAAGGGTTGGCTTTCATTGGCCAGCAGGGAGTGCATGGCGTGGCCCCACTCGTGGGCGTAGGTCGATAGCGACTCAAAATTGTCGTTGTGGTTGAGCAGTAAATAGGGGTGCACATCGTAGGCCGCGCCCATCATATAAGCACCGCTGCGCTTGCCCGGTGCGGGGTAGGCGTGCATCCAGCTCTGCATTGCGGCTTGCTGCTGTATGTTTTGGTAATCCTCTCCCAAGGGAGCCAGTGCCAGGGTGAGCGTTTGCTGGGAGGCAGAAATAGAGTAGGGCTTGTCGATGGCTCTCACCGGCGGGTAAACGTCGTAGTAGCCCGGGTCTTCAATGGCCATTAATTTGGCGCGTAAGGCCAGGTAGCGGTGCAGTGAACTGAGGTTTTCATTAACTGTGGATACCAATGACAGATAGACCTGCTCGGGAATATTATCGGATGCTAATGCTCGCTCTAAAGCTGATGAATAGTTGCGGGCTTTGGCCTCAAATATATGGGCTTTTACCTGCCCCTCTAATGTCACGGCGAGGGTTTGCGCGTAATTTTGGTAGCTGGTAAAGAACTTGTCGAAGACTTGCTTGCGCAGCTCTCGTGAGGGGTTAGCGCGGTAAAGGGTGTAGGCAGCGGGGTTTAGTGTGATGCTTTCTCCATCGGGCAGGGCCAGCTCGGGCCAGGGGATTTCGGCATTGGTGAGTATGCTGTAGGTTTCGGCAGCAGTGGCGAGGGGGCTGCCAGCCGCGGCTAATAGTTTTTCTTCACTTTCTGAAAGTACGTGGGGCGACTGGCGGAGAATATTGCGAATAAAAAAGTCGTAATCTTTTAATGAATCACTCGCACTAAAAAAACTATTTGCGTTTAAAAACTTTTCCAGCCGACGTTCGCCAACGGCGAGCAGTTCTGGGGCAATAAAGCTGCTGCTCTCTTCGTAGCGGGTCATTAGATTTTCGATCAGCGCGTGTTGCTCGCGGCGTTGTGAATTACCGAGGTCGGTGTCTTTATTGAGAAAGCTGTAGGTATATAGCCGCGCCAACTTACGGTAAATGTCTGAACTAAGTGTCAGGCAGCTTGAAAGCCGCTTGGCACTGCTACCCAGTTTTCCCTGGCAGCTTTCGAGGCTGGTGAGTTGTTCAGGGATTGTAGACTTGTCGTCCTCCCAGCTTGTATCGTCGGCATAGAGTTCAGTTAAATCCCATACGCCGTGTTTTTCTAGTGGCACAGTCGTTTCGGGTGCTGGCACTGGTGTAGATGCGCTGAGGCTTAGCGGTAAAAGCAAAGCTGAAAATAACAAAATTGCCGGTATTTTAAGGCTTAATCGTGAGCGGGCAGTAATACGCATGGGGCTTATCTCTCGTCTTTTATTCTGTGTCATTATTATTTTGTTGTTAATGTTCGTTAGGTGGTGTTTGTTTTATGTCTTCAACGGCTTCTTCAACCAGGCAATGCAGCACACCATCGCTCAGGGTTACTGCCACTTTGTCATTTTCGTGGCTGTCGGCAATATGACTGATAACGTCTCCGCGCTTATTTTGCACGATGGCATAACCTCTTTCGAGGGTGTTGAGGGGGCTAACAGCCTGTAGTAGCGCGATGGAGGAGGACATTCCCTGGCGTCTGTCTGCCAGTGTTTTTTCCATAGCGCCAGAAAGTCTCTCCTCAAGAAAGCCCACTTGTAGAGCCAACTTCGATAGCCGCAGTTGCGGCGTTTGTGCCTGGTGCCGGGTTTGTGCCTGTTGCAAGCGCGCCTGTAAATTGTGCAGGCAGCGCTCCATCGCTTTGTGCAAGCGAATGTCGAGGTGATCGAGATGCTGGCTGTGGGTGTTAATAATATCGCTGGGGTGGCGCAGGCGTTTGCGCAGGCCGTTCAGTTGCTGGGCTGCATTGAATAGCGTGAGCTTTGCCCGCTGGTGAAACCAGTTGTCATAGGCTTGCAGGTTCTGCAGTAATTCATCGCCATCGGGGCTGGCCAGTTCGGCCGCAGCCGAGGGTGTGGGGGCGCGGGCGTCGGCGACAAAGTCGGCGATGGTGGTGTCGGTCTCGTGGCCGACGCCGCAGACAATAGGTATCTTACTGGCGGCGATGGCCAGGGCGACAGCCTCTTCATTAAATGACCACAGGTCTTCAATGGAGCCACCACCGCGACTGACAATTAGCAGATCACATTCGCCGTGCTGGTTAGCCTTTTGCACTGCACCAACAATTTCAGCCACGCTGGCAGCCCCCTGTACTGCACAGGGGTAGATAGTCACGGGTAATAGAGGAAAGCGGCGCTTCAGTACATGGAGAATATCGCGCAGTGCCGCGCCAGTGGGCGAGGTAATAATGCCCAGGTGCCTGGGGAATTGAGGCAGATCCTTTTTGCGTGTGGCATCGAAAAGCCCCTGTTCAGCGAGTTTTTCCTTCAGCCGTTCAAAGCGGCGCTGCAGTTCACCGAGGCCGGCGGGTTCAATATGCTCGGCAATAAGTTGGTAATCACCCCGGTTTTCGTAGAGCCCAACGCGGCCGCGAATCAATATTTGCTGGCCATTTTCAAGTTTGAAATTGACGGCCCGGTTGCGATTGCGAAACATCGCACAGCGGATCTGAGCCTTGTCGTCTTTAAGGGTGAAATACCAGTGCCCAGAGGCGGGGCGCGATAAATTGCTGACCTCACCATCGACCCACAGTAAAGACAGATGGGTTTCGAGTAATTGTCGGGCGCGGCGGTTGAGCTGGCTGACGCTAAAGATCTGTTTTTCAGATCCTGTGGCAGTGCTGGCAGCGGTTTTGCTCGAGAGGCTTTTTTCCATGGGTGGATTGTAGATAAAAGTCTCGCCTTTGTAGAGCAACAAAGGAAAGTTGAAGCGTAATATTTTGGCTCTATCATTGGCGCTGAACGCTCAGTCCTTGCCTGACAAGAGAGGGCGGATTGGCCGTTTACCCAGCGGGTTACGCACGATATAATGCGCTGCTTCCTCACTTCCACCGACCTTGGAATCACGCTATATGCTGCGAATTTCTCAGGAAGCACTTACCTTTGACGACGTTCTACTCATCCCCGGATATTCCGAGGTGGTAGCCACTGACGTCAGCCTGACAACCCGTTTGACCCGGGGCATTACTCTCAATATCCCCCTCGTCTCCGCCGCCATGGATACCGTCACCGAATCTCGCCTAGCCATTGCTCTGGCGCAAGAGGGCGGTATTGGTATCATCCATAAAAACCTCACGATTGCCGAGCAGGCGCTTGAAGTGCGGGCGGTGAAAAAGTTTGAAAGTGGTGTGGTGAAAGACCCCATTACCATTACCGGCGATGCCACTATTCGTGAGCTGGTTGCCTTGACGCTGGAGCACAATATTTCGGGTGTGCCGGTGGTTGAGAACGGTGAATTGTTGGGCATTGTCACACGCCGCGATGTGCGCTTTGAAAGCGACCTCGATGCCACGGTGGCCTCGGTCATGACGCCAAAAAAACGCCTGGTTACTGTGTCGGAGGGTGAACACTCTGACGAGGTGAAGCGCCTGCTGCACAAATACCGCATTGAAAAGGTTCTGGTGGTTAACGAAAGTTTTGACCTCAAGGGTTTGATAACCGTTAAGGATATTGATAAAGCGGCGCGCTACCCCAACGCCTGTAAAGATGACCAGGGCCGTTTGCGCGTGGGTGCCTCGGTAGGTACAGGCGTTGATACCGATAAGCGGGTAGAGGCGCTGGTGAAAGCAGGGGTCGACGTGCTGGTGGTCGATACCGCTCACGGCCATTCCAAAAATGTTATCGAGCGAGTGCGCTCAATTAAAACCCAGTACCCCGATGTACAGGTGATTGGCGGCAATATTGCCTCGGGGGAGGCGGCCGTTGCCCTGGCCGAGGCCGGTGCCGATGGTGTCAAAGTGGGCATAGGCCCCGGTTCGATTTGTACCACGCGCATCGTCACTGGCGTTGGTGTACCTCAGGTATCGGCCATTGCCAATGTGGTTGAGGCCCTCAAAGGGCGCGACATACCGGTCATTGCCGATGGCGGTATTCGCTACTCGGGTGATATCTGCAAGGCGGTCGTTGCCGGTGCCAATGTCATTATGGTTGGCTCTATGTTTGCCGGCACCGAAGAGGCGCCGGGCGAGATTGAGCTCTATCAGGGTCGAACCTATAAAGCGTATCGCGGTATGGGCTCACTCGGTGCAATGGCCCAGGTGCAGGGCTCTAGTGACCGTTATTTTCAGGACGCCTCGGCGGGTGCTGAAAAACTCGTACCCGAAGGCATTGAAGGGCGCGTACCCTACAAAGGCCCAGTGTCGGTGATTATTCACCAAATGATGGGCGGCCTGCGTTCATCAATGGGTTATACCGGTAGCCCCGATATCGAAACCATGCGCACTCGGCCCGAGTTTGTTCGGGTCACCAGCGCTGGCATGGGCGAGAGCCATGTGCACGATGTCAGTATCACCAAAGAGGCGCCGAACTATCCGGTGAGTGGCGGTTAACGTCATCCGCAACCGTAGCGTAAACATTTAAAAAAACACGGGGCCAATGGGCTCCGTTTTTTTATTGACCACAAGTGGATGTTGCTCTGTCAGTATTCTGCAACAAGCCCTGCTTTAGTATTGAAGGAAAACCCATGAGCGCAAACCTGCACACCGCAAAAATTTTGATCCTCGACTTCGGCTCACAGTACACCCAGTTAATTGCACGCCAGGTGAGGGAGGCCGGGGTTTACTGTGAGGTTCGCGCCTATGACATGAGCGCCGATGAGCTGCGTGAGTTTGACCCTGTGGGCATTATTCTCTCCGGTGGCCCCGAGTCAGTCACCGAAGGCGAGGCACCACGGGCCGATGAGCTGGTGTTTGAATTTGGCGTACCCGTATTAGGTATTTGTTACGGCATGCAGACCATGGCGACCCAGTTGGGTGGCGAGGTATTGTCTTCCGACATTCATGAGTTCGGTTATGCCAAGGTTGATGTTAGCGGCGACAGTACCTTGCTGCGCGACATTAGCGATCACATCCACCCCCATGACGGCAGAGCCCAGCTCGATGTGTGGATGAGCCACGGCGATAAAGTCACCACCCTGCCCGAGGGCTTTCAGTTATTGGCCTCGACAGATTCCTGCCCCATCGCCGGTATGTATGACCCCGAGCGGCGCTGCTACGGCCTGCAATTTCACCCTGAAGTGACTCACACCCTGCAAGGGCAGCGTATTTTTGCCCACTTTATTATCGACATCTGCGGCTGTGAAACCCTGTGGACACCGGCCAACATTATCGACGACGCCATAGAACGCGTGCGCGAAACCGTGGGCAGTGAAAAAGTACTGCTCGGTTTGTCGGGCGGTGTCGACTCCTCGGTAGTGGCGGCCATGTTGCACCGGGCTATTGGCGACCAGCTGACCTGCGTGTTTGTCGACAACGGCCTGCTGCGCAAAAACGAGGGCGAGCAGGTAATGGATATGTTCGCCCGTAATATGGGCGTGAAGGTAATTCGGGTTGATGCCGAGGACGAATTCCTCAATGCACTCGCTGGCGAAAGTGACCCGGAGAAAAAACGTAAAATTATCGGCAATACTTTTATCGATATTTTCGACCGAGAAGCAACGCGCTTAAAAGACGTGAATTGGCTTGCTCAAGGTACTATTTACCCCGATGTCATCGAATCGGCGGCCTCGAAAACGGGCAAGTCTCACGTCATTAAATCCCATCATAATGTCGGCGGTTTGCCCGACGATATGAACTTAAAATTGGTCGAACCTCTGCGCGAATTGTTTAAAGACGAGGTCAGAAAAATTGGCCTCGAACTGGGCTTGCCCTACGACATGGTTTATCGCCATCCCTTTCCCGGCCCCGGTTTGGGTGTGCGTATTCTCGGTGAAGTGAAAAAAGAATTCGCGGATTTACTGCGCGAAGCCGATGCGATTTTTATTGAAGAACTCTATCGCGCCGACCTCTACCACAAAACCAGCCAGGCCTTTGTCGTCTTTCTGCCGGTTAAATCTGTTGGTGTAGTAGGCGATGCGCGGCGCTATGAATACGTCGTATCACTGAGAGCAGTAGAGACTATCGACTTTATGACTGCACGCTGGGCGCATTTGCCCTACGATTTTCTTGAGCTGGTTTCCGGTCGTATTATTAATGAAATATCGGGTATTTCCCGTGTTGCCTATGATATTTCTAGCAAGCCCCCAGCGACGATTGAGTGGGAGTGATCGGGTAGCCGCTAGCAATATCCCCATACGGAGGGGGTAGAAAGAGCGAGTTATTTCCAGACAAAGCTGGCTGACTACAAGATCCTCGTGCCTCTCTCTTTATAGAACCCAGAGGGCTTATTATGAAAATCGGTGTATCTCTACCGGTTCGCGAAATGGCTAACGACCTTGTTGCCATTCGCGACTTTGCGCAGGCTGCCGAAGGTCTTGGTCTGAATCATCTAAGAGTCCCAGATCAAATCATGCGGCCGGGTAACAAACATCTACACGAGCCCATGGTGCTCCTGTCCTACATCGCTGCACTAACAGAGAAGATTGAGCTTTGTCCCTCGGTGATAGTGCTACCCGCTCGGCAAACCGTCCACTTTGCACGCCAGGCCGCAGAACTTGACGTGCTTTCTGGTGGCCGAGTGAGAGTCGGTATTGGCGTTGGTGGTAGCGCCGATGAGTATGAAAGCCTGGGCATGGATTTCAGCCGACGCGGTAAACGATGTGACGAACAGATGGCTTTATTAAGGCAACTCTGGACTCAAGAAGAGGTTAACTTTCAAGGCGAGTTTGACTCCGTAAAAGGCATGGGCATTAACCCATTGCCAATTCAACGACCAATCCCAATGTGGGTTGGCCCTGGCGGTACCCCCTCTACTTCGGTCGCTCGCCGCATCGGCCAACAAGCTGACGGATGGTTCGTGCTCTGTTCGCCAGAGGAGTTTCCGAGTGTTCAGGAAAGTATTTTTGAGCACGCAAATGAAGCAGGTCGCTCACCCGATGAACTCGGGCAGGAAGCCGGCGTCGCAGTGGTTGGGCCAAGAGAAGCGGAATGGAAGGATCGAGTTTCTAACTGGAACCAGATCGGCTTATCCCACCTGTGCTTGCGCACACTCGGTGGTGGCTTGAGTATCACAGAGCATATTCCAACTCTTGAGCGGGTTGTCCATGAGCTCCCGGATGGTGTGCGATAAAATATAGGGCGAATCAGGCTGGCGACAGAGTGCTTTTCGTATTAAGGGGGTATCAATTAAAATCAAGGCAGGGAATGGAATGGTTGATTGCAAGACTTGAACTTGACCCCATTTTCTATGTATCTCATGAATGCTCGAAAATTGCGTTAGACTTAAAAGCTAGTCAGTGGGAGTTGATTGACAACTTCTTTAATACTAACAATAACAAATTCATATTTTCCCAGCGCTACATAGAAAAGGTGGATGAATATGACGTTCCCCCTGGGATTCTAGAAATTCGTGGTTGGTTGGAGTAGCTTGTAATAAGGAGCTGCTACGGAAAATTTACTCGCTAGCGCTCGCAAATTTCCGCAGAGCGCGGCGTTAACTCTACGAGAGGTCGATTTTGGAACTGTCAGAAATAATTCAAATTGGTTTAAGTATGCTGTCCTCGCTGGGTGGTGCGGCATTGATTCTCTTTGCATTTAGTTCGTGGTTGGGAAAAGTTTGGGCTAGTAGAATTCTTGATTCAGAGCGAAGTATGCTGGCATCAGAATTAGAAGGTATAAAAGCGACTAACCAAAATTTTATCAATGCTGTTGGTGTTTCCAATACCCTATATATCGAAAGTCAGAAAGCATTTTCCGCAGAAAGAGTTAATGCAACCAAGTGTTTGTGGGCGGAGGTAATGAAACTTAGAGATAATAAGTCTACAGCGATTGCATTTCTTGATATTTTAACATTCGAAGAATATGGTTCGCAAATATATAAAAACTCGAATTTTAATTTCTTCGATGAACAACTATCAATACAAAAAACAACTGAACTTTTAAGCGCTAACGCAGATAGTTTAAGGCCATTTTTGGATGAAAAGACCTACGCCTACTTTTGGTCTTATAGAGCGTTGGTTGGAAGGCTGTCCTATTATATGATGCAAGTTCGAGAAAGCGGGCAGCCTGAAAATCCTTGGCAAGAAGATAAAGGAATTATAGAAATTATAAGGCCCACCTTGGGCAAAAATGAACTCGAAAGGTTTCAGAGTGAAAAATGGAGCACACAGGTTTTATTAGGCTATATCGAAACTGTGTTAGCTCAGCACCTTAGAGATCTTGCATCGGGCATTGAGCTTTCAAAAGCATCCTTAGATCACTCAATGACTCTGCATAAAGCAGCAGAGAATCTACGTAAAATCGAAGAAAATGAAAAAACGAGTTAACAAGGCACGCATAAGTGGGGTCGGTCTTGCATTGCTTCATCTGCCCGGGAGCGTTTATCTCTGCACTTAAGCTAATACGTTTTCACCACACACTTACCAATAAGATTGCTCTGAATTTGATTGGTGCCTTCAATAATTTGCAATACCTTCGCATCTCTAAAATATTGTTCGATACGGTTATCTTTCGAGATCCCAGAGCAAGTAAATAACTGCACGGCATCTGTGGCCACTTCCATGGCTATATCCGTCGCAAACAACTTGGCTATGCTGCAATAGGCGCCAGTTCTTTACCCTTCACACCTGAATTAGCTTCTGCGGCGGCTTTATAAATGAGTAAGCTAAGAACAGGGTCTTGCAGTCACACACTTCTCCATCTGCCTTTTTAATACCCCAGCCATGCTTGATTACAATAGGATTGGACAACAATGACTCTAGCCTCAGTGCTTTAAAATAAAGAGTTATAATCTGAACTACTACCATTAACCCTGAAGGTAATCTCACGTTGCAAGCCTCAACGATTTTTATTTTTCTTGCCCTGGCCGTCATCATTTGGGGAATCCAGCGATATAGAGTGAAGGCCCGCCGTAATCGCCTTCTGCAGGAACCGCTTGCTGCTGAGCACATTGCAATTCTTGAGAATAATGTGCCGCTGTACACACGCTTTCCTAAAGAGTTACGCGAAACACTACAGGGTTGTATCAATTGTTTTCTTGATGAAAAGGTTTTTGTTGGCTGTGATGGCCTTGAAATCACCGACGAGACTCGGCTTGTCATAGCGGCTAATGCTTGCATGCTGCTGGTAAACAGGAAGATGAAGCGCTTTCCTGGTTTTGAAACTATTCTGGTTTATCCCGATACCTATGTGGCTAGACAAGTCAGTTATGACGGTTTGGTGGAAGTACATGAGGACAGCACTCGGGCCGGTGAGTCCTGGCATCGTGGGCCAATCGTATTGTCCTTAACAGATGTAGTGCGCGGTTCTAGCAATGAGCAGGATGGACACAATGTGGTTTTGCACGAGTTTGCCCATAAGCTAGATGAAGAAAACGGGGTTATGGATGGCTTGCCTGTGCTTCGGGAAAGCGCCCATTACAAAGAATGGGCCGAGGTGTTAACGCGGGAATATGATGAATTTCTTAAGCGTGTTAAACGCGGTAAAAATAAGGTGATTGATGAATATGGGGCTGTTTCCGCCCCTGAATTTTTCGCTGTTGCTACCGAATCCTTTTTTGAAAAACCAAAACAGATGAAGAAAAGGCTACCAGAGCTTTATCAGCAGTTGCAGACATTCTACGGCCTTGATCCTGCTGAGTGGTAAGTAGAGGGGAATCAAGTGGTCGGCCAGCTTGATTGCGGCCCTTAAGCTAGTACGTTTTCACCACATGCTTACCAATAATATTGCGTTGAATTTGATTGGTGCCTTCAATAATTTGCAGTACTTTGGCATCTCTAAAATATTGTTCGATACGATTATCCTTCGAAATCCCAGAGCAACCAAATAACTGCACGGCATCGGTTGCCACTTCCATGGCTATATCCGTCGCAAACAACTTGGCCATGGCGGCAATAGGCGCTAGTTCTTTACCCTTTACGCCTGCGTCAGCTTCTGCGGCAGCTTTATAAACCAGTAACCTGGCGGCTTCAATTTTGGTGGCCATATCGGCGAGCATCCATTGCACACCCTGAAAACTGGCAACGTCCTGGCCAAAGGCTTCTCGCTCTCGCGCATAATCGGTGGCTAAATCCAGAGCACCCTGGGCCAGGCCTACACCGCGGGCACCTATAATGGCGCGGCTTTTGTTAAAGGCTTCCATGACCAGGGCGAAGCCTTCGCCTTCAGGCCCTAAACGGTTGGCTTCGGGTACAAAGCAGTCGCTTAAATAAAGGGGCGAGGAAGGCACGCCCCGTGAGCCTAGCTTGCGTTCACTGGGGCCAATTTCAAAGCCATCAGTGCCTTTGTCCAAGATAAAGACACTAATACCGCCATGGCGAAGGGTGGGGTCTGTTTTGGCGGCGACGATAACGAAATCGGCAATGCTGGAATTCGTCGCGAAAAACTTGCTGCCGTTGAGCTTATAACCGCCAGCGACTTTTTCTGCACGCGTCGTAATGCCTGCAACATCAGACCCAGCGCCCGGCTCAGTCACCGATATTGCCGCGCGCAGTGTGCCGTCTGCCAAACCCGGTAGAAAGCGTTCTTTTTGTTCTTCTGTGCCGCCGGCCAGAATAGCGCCGAATGGCACCCACTGGACGATTAATAAATAGGCCGTGTTGTAGCAAATTCGTCCGAGTTCTTCGACGGCCACACAGGCGGACAATACGCTGTTAGCGCCGCCGTATTGTTCGGGAAAAGGTATTGAGAATAAGCCGAGTTCTTTAAGGGCGTCGAACATGTCCTGGGGGTATTCTGCGGTTTCATCGATGGCCTGGGCTCTGGGAGCAACTTTTTCCCGTGCAAAACGGCGTACGGTGTCCTGCAGTAAGCGTTGTGATTCGTCTAATCTGAAACTGGTCATTTTATTCCCCTCTTGAATTCAAGCCTTATTATTTTTAAATGTTGAGGTGTTAATGTTTTATTGGCTTTGAAACGGCTACAAAATTAATGCAAAACTACTTGGTACTTTTCTCTACTGGCGAAGGCCTCAAAGTTAAGCTGCCTAATTTAGTGTGTAAATGCGGCACTGTACAGTTGAATCTGATTGCAAGAATATTGTCGCTGTCTTTGACAGCGATCATTAGTACTGGATATCACGATTTTTAATGAGGGCTTGATTGAGTATCGTTCGACCTCGCTTAAGCGGAAGGCATAGACAAAGAAAGAGAAAAGTCATTTTATGATGTGTTTATGATACTTAAAGACTGGATAGAAAAGGAGCTGTTATGAGTGCTGAGGCGACATCGCCAATGGGGTTATTTGAACGCTATTTGTCAGTGTGGATTGCTCTTTGCATTGCGGCTGGCGTCAGTTTTGGCGTAGCGTTACCCAATGTTTTTGAGACCATCGCCGGCATAGAATATGCCAGCGTCAATCTGGTAGTAGCCGTATTCATCTGGGTGATGATTTACCCCATGATGGTCAACGTCGATTTTGCATCTTTAAAAGATGTCGGCAAAAAGCCCAAAGGCCTATGCATAACGCTGGTTGTAAACTGGCTGATCAAGCCTTTTACCATGGCGGCGCTTGGGGTTTTCTTTTTTGAATATGTATTTGCCGGATGGGTTGACCCGCAAACGGCCAAAGAATACATCGCCGGAATGATCTTGCTTGGCGTTGCCCCCTGTACCGCGATGGTTTTTGTGTGGAGTCAGCTTGTACGCGGCGATGCCAATTACACCCTGGTACAAGTCTCCATCAACGATATTATTATGATTTTCGCCTTTGCGCCCATAGCGGCATTGCTGCTTGGCGTCACAAACATTATTGTGCCCTGGGAAACCTTGCTGCTGTCCGTTGTGCTCTACGTTGTGATTCCTCTTGGGGCAGGCTACATAACCCGCAAAATATTGGAAGGCTCCGGCAGCGATGAGCGAATCAGCCGTTTCACCGCTAAGGTAAAGCCGTTTTCTATCATGGGGCTGCTGGCCACAGTGGTTTTGTTATTCGGCTTTCAGGCCCAAACCATTTTGGATAAACCCCTGGTCATTGCCCTGATCGCTATTCCCTTACTGATTCAAAGCTATGGCATTTTTGTCGTTGCCTATGGATGGGCGTACCTGTGGCGCGTACCGTTTAGCACCGCCGCTCCGGCTGCTTTAATAGGGACTTCGAATTTCTTCGAATTAGCCGTTGCCGTTGCGATTAGTCTGTTTGGCTTGAATTCAGGTGCTGCTTTGGCGACTGTCGTGGGTGTGTTGGTGGAAGTACCAGTGATGCTTTCGCTGGTGGCGTTTGCAAATAAAACACGTCAGCACTTTGCCTGGGCCGATTAACAACAATAAAAGGCCTTACTCTTGCCTCACTTTTGCTTCGTAATTCAGGCCCATCGTCACCAGAGGAGGGAAACCCTTTGTGGCTGAAACCACACTAGCGCCGACCCGCAGGTCGACGCTAAAAGCGGGGTAATCAGCAACGTAAACCGTAGTCTCTATTGATGGGCATCCATTTCCTGAGAGGGTGAATTAAGGTTTCTTTGTGCTTCTCGACCATGTACAAGGCGATAAAGCGCCGGCAGTACCACCAGGGTTAATAAGGTCGACGAGATGATTCCACCAATAACAACAGTGGCTAGTGGCCGTTGAACCTCGGAGCCAATACCGGTGTTAAGTGCCATGGGAATAAAACCTAATGCGGCCACTAATGCGGTCATCAAAACCGGGCGCAGGCGTGTTAATGCCCCCTCGACAATAGCCTCATGCAGCGCTTGCCCGTGGAGGCGCAGGTCTCGAATAAAAGAGACCATGACCAGGCCGTTGAGTACCGCGATTCCCGTCAGGGCAATAAATCCCACGGCCGCGGAAATCGAGAAAGGAATATCCCGCAATAACAAGGCGGCAATACCGCCGGTCAGTGCCAGTGGCACCCCCGAAAAAATAATGGCGGCATCTTTGATGGAACCCAGTGCCATAATCAGTAGACCAATGACTAGTACCAGCGTGACAGGAACAACAACAGCGAGACGTTGTGTGGCGGATTGAAGTTTTTGGTAAGTCCCGCCGTATTCCACCCAATAGCCTGGGGGGATATCGATTTCTGTTTTGACTGCTTGCTGAATGTCCTTAACAAAGGAACCCAGGTCGCGTCCGCGAACGTTGGTGGCGACTACCACACGACGTTTACCATTCTCTCTGTGTACCTGGCTGTAGCCCATGATTAACTGAAGCGAGGCGACTTCCTTTAACGGTACATACAGATCGTCGGCAAGCATAACGGGCAGGTCGCCCAGGGCATCGACATCGCTGCGTAGATCCTCGGCTAATCGAATGACGATATCCGAACGACGATCCCCTTCGTACAGCTGATTGGCAACCGTTCCCCCCAGGGCAGTGGCTAATAAATCCTGTAGCTGGAGAATGCTTAAACCATAACGTGCCATCGCCTCACGCCTGGGTTCAATCGTCATCACCGGTAAGCCCGTGGCCTGCTCGACGGCCACGTCGGCTGCACCCGGTACATTACCAATGCTCTTTTCTATTTGCTTACCCAAGGCAATCAGCTGATCAAAGTCATCACCAAAGACTTTGACAGCTACTTCCGATCGCACCCCGGATAGCAACTCATTAAAGCGCATTTGTATAGGCTGCAAAAACTCATAACGATTACCGGGAATTGGTGTTACCAGGTTTTCCAGTTCTGCAACAAGCCGTGCCTTAGGCTTGTTGGGGTTGGGCCATTCATCCCGAGGTTTTAGAATAATAAAATTATCTGCCACGCTCGGTGGCATGGGATCGGAAGCCACTTCACCGGTGCCGATTTTAGAAAATACCCGCTCGACTTCCGCTAGTTTTGTAATTTCTAATTCCAGGGTTTTTTGCAAATGAATCGCTTCGCTGAGCGAGGTGCCGGGAATGCGCAAGGCATGCATGGCGATATCCCCCTCATCAAGGTTTGGCACAAACTCTGAGCCCAATTTCGGAATTAACAAACCTGAAAAAACAACCAGTGCCAGTGCACCGCTAACCACTAGCCACCTGAACTTAAGGGAGAACGAGAGGATGGGTTTGTAGATAGAGAGCGTCGTCTGTACCAGCTTGCCTGTTTTCTCTTTTACCGGTTTTTTAAACAGTAGCGCCACGCCAGCAGGAATAAATGTAATGGATAGAATCATTGCGCTAACCAGGGCGATGATTACAGTGATGGCCATGGGGTGGAACATTTTCCCCTCGACACCACTGAGTGCGAAGATAGGAATGTAGACGGCGGTAATAATAAAAACGCCAAAGAGTGCCGGACGAATCACCTCGCGGGTGGCCTCAAACACGATGGTCAGGCGCTCATTCAGTGGCAAGCTTTTCTGGCTATGCTCCTTGTTCTCCCCCTTGCTGTAAGCATCGCTTAGGCGGCGCATGCAGTTTTCGACAATGATCACGGCACCGTCAATGATCAAACCAAAATCCAGTGCCCCCAGGCTCATAAGATTAGCGCTGGTTTTTGTCTGCACCATGCCGGTGATGGTCATTAACATAGCAATTGGGATTACTGCTGCGGTTAATATTGAAGCGCGAATATTACCCAAAAACAGGAACAGCACCGCGATGACCAGCAGCGCGCCCTCCAGTAGGTTTTTCTGCACCGTCGCGAGTGTTTTATCCACCAGCGTGGTGCGGTTGTATACCGCCGTGACGGTGATGCCCTCTGGCAGGCTTTGTTTAATCGCTTCCAGTTTCAGCGCGACATCATTGGCAACGGTACGGCTGTTTTCCCCGATCAACATAAAGACCGTACTCATCACCACTTCGCGGCCATTCTGGGTCGCTGCACCGGAGCGTAATTCCTTACCCAGGCTAACGCTGGCGACATCTTTCACCCGCACAGGAATGCCCTGATGTTGGTGTATCACAATATTGCCCAGATCGGTCAGTGTATTGGCCTGACCGGGGACCCGCATCAACCACTGCGAGCCATTGTGCTCAATGAATCCGGCGCCACGGTTGTTGTTGTTATTTTGTATTGCCTCAACAAGCGCACTGTAGCTCACCTCGTAGGCGAGCAATCGGGCGGGTTCAGGGGCCACCAAAATTTCTTTCTTAAAACCACCAATGGGATTTATCTCCGCAACACCGGCAACACGCATGAGCTGTGGGCGAATAATCCAGTCGTGGGTTGATCGTAGATCCATGGGTGTGATCAGGCTGCCATCGCTGTTTTTAGCACCGGGTTCGGCATCGACGGTAAACATGAAAATCTCACCCAGGCCTGTGGCGACCGGGCCGAGGACAGGCTCTAAAGTAGGGGGGAGGTCACCTTTGGCCGTACTCAAACGTTCGCTGACCAACTGCCGGGCAAAATAGATGTCGGTGCCTTCTTCAAACACAACGGTTACTTGCGACAGTCCATAACGTGAGAGGGAGCGGGTGTAGGATAATTTTGGCAGCCCCGTCATGGCGGTTTCTATTGGGAAACTCACCCGCTGTTCTGCCTCTAAGGGGGTGTAGCCGGGTGCCTCGGTATTGATGACCACTTGCACATTGGTAATGTCCGGTACGGCATCAATGGGTAGCTGGGTGAACTTCCACCCGCCCAGCGCCATCAGTAAAAGGACAAGTGCCATCACCAACCCACGGCGTTCCAGGGCAAGCCTGATAATTGCTTCTAACATAATACGTCGCCTTGAATAGTTGTCTTAGTGGTCGTGGGATGCGCCAGATTTTTCAATGTCGGCTTTAATCACGTAACTGTTTTCGCTCACATAGCGAGTACCGGGCTCTAGCCCGCCCAGCACCTCAGCCCATTCCCCCGCTTGCAGACCCAGCTCAAGCATTCGTACTTCGTACTCTTCGCCTATTTGTGCATAGACCACCGTGAAATCACGGAAGGCCTGTAACCCTGTTCGTTTTACCGCCAGGGCCGCTGTATGTTCTCCCACTGTGATCCTGGCGCTGATGTGCCGCCCCGGACGCAACTGGCCGTTTGGGTTATCCAGCACTACGCGAACATTGACGGACTGATCTGGCGCTGCGAGTAAATCAATTTGTGAGACCTGACCTTTGGCCGTATAGCCACTGGTGGTATCGGTGATGGTGACGTGTGCACCGACTTTTACTTTTGCAAGATCCGCTGGAAAGACCGACAGTTCTGCCCACACCGAACGAGTATCTATGATCGTAAACAGCTGTCGAGAGTCGGTTTGCTCACCGGGGTTAGCATTGCGCTGGGTGATTACGCCGCTGATGGGGGCCACAATGGTAAAGAGTTGTAAGCTTTCGTTACTTTCAACGGTGGCCAGTGTTTGGCCCTTGCGAACTTGCTCACCTTGTGAGGCGGTGACGGATTTAATGGTGCCGTCAAATCGAGCGGTGACTCTGTGCTTGCGCTCGCTGTTCGCTGCAATGTGGCCGTACACACCAATGGTTTCCTGCATGACAACAGAGCCGGCAACTGCGGTGTCGATTTCAAGAGCCTGTGCAACAGCTGTTTCTATTTTGGTGCGGCCCTCAAAATTGTCATATTCCCAGCTGTGTGCTGTCCCTTTGTGTACAGCGTTAATCGTGACAACAAATGAGTGAGGCTCGTAGATAACGGTGTCGCCACGCAGGGCGTCACCTTGCTGGGCAAAATTAATATCATCAACCTTGCCACCCAAACGACTTAACTTAATATTAAGATCGATGTCACTGGGGCTAAGGGGTTCACCGTTTTTGCTTGCCCAGGCGCGGAACTCAGGTGGCACACCGGTCTCGAAAATAGCCAGTTCAAGGGTGAAGTCACCGTCGCTGAGTAGTCGCCCTCGATGGGGGCCTTTACGCACCTTATTTTCAAGTAGTTGGGCTTCCTCCCCACCGCCGTGGGCATTATTTGCTGAATTGTCTTTTGCAGAATTTGATTGATTGCAAGCCGTCAGTAGCAGGCTTAGAAGCGCGATTGCCAATAATTTACTGGCAGAGTGTGGGGATAATACTTTCATAATCATTCTCAATTTTTGTCAGTCGCTGGCTGTGTCAGTTTTTTCATGGACACACCGGTTAAGCGTTCGATTTCAATCATTTTTAAATGCGCCTTGACACTGGCTTCCACTATTGCGCTACGTGCGTCGAGTAATTCGGCCTGTGCACTGCGCCATTCGAGATAGCTGTAACGGCCCAGGTTATAGGCTTTGCGGGTTTGTTTGAGTGCCTTTTCGAGCTGGGGAAGAATGTCGCTACGATAGGCGTCAATGCGATGCAAACTGTGTTGCAGCTCTTCGGATAACACATAAAGCATTGTTTCAAAGCGCACTTTCAAGGCATCTGCCTGGGCCACTGTTTGCGACAAGCTTTCCTGCGCCGCAATGATGTTGCCGGTGTTACGGCTGCGTTCGCCAAATGGAAGGGAGATGCCGGCAACCAGAGCCTGGTCATTGGTGGTTTCAAAATGCCGCAAGCCAAGATTCACCCGCCATGGCGGATTACTTTGTGATTGAGCGAGTGTCAACTGGGCCTGCCGTAGGCTTTTTTCCGACATCAGCCGAGTGAAGTTCGGGCTGCGTTCGAACTGGGCCTTAAGCGTGGTAAGAGGCAGTGTGGTAAAAGGCAGCGTTGGGGGCAGGGTAAAAATATCGCCTTCAACGCGTGCAAAGCCCGGCTGTGTCTCCCCCCATTGCGCCGCTAACAGACGAATTGCTGAGCGTAGCTCATGCTCAATATCTTCATGGGCCAATTGACGACGAGCCAGCTCGGCTCGTGCCCGCGCCAGCTCAGCGCCCGGTGTCTTACCCGCGCTCACCCGCTTGTTAACGACGTGGACAGTTTCTTCTGCTAGCGCCACCGTTTTAAGGGCATTGCCCAAACGAGCCTGGTTAGCCAGGCTAAGCACATATAAACGCGCCGTTTGTGCAGCGGCATCCAGGCGCTTGATCGTTGCCTGTGTAGACAGCAAAGCTGCGCCCCCACGAGCGACATCACTATGACTTTGACGTATATCACCTTCCAATACCCAGGCAATGCCTAGCGTCATTTGCGCATTATCGATGCCATCAAACGGTCCTGAACCTAAGGCATCTTCGATATCGAGGCTGATTTCAGGGCTGGCTGCCAAGCCGGCTTGCAACTGCCTGCCACTCTGTGCCTTGAGCGCATAACTAAAGGCACGTAGCGCCGGGTTATGTTCAAAGGTCCGGGCGATGGCATCTTGCAAGTTAATGTCCGGGGAGCCTGCCGCGCTTACTGGCTTCGCAGCACTGCTATGATTTTGATCTGAATTGATGCTCGGTTCAGCTTGCAGTGTTGTGCTCAGGCACAACAGCATCCAGCCACAAACGAGCAGGGTCGGTTTGGATAACATAATGATGTTATTTCCGTCGTTAGTTGGTTTTTAGGGGTTCGCTAAGTAAAGCGGACAGCATTGCCCAGCACAGACCGATAAGGCCCGTGTCGAACACTGTTACAAAGAAGGGTTTAGAGCGGGGGAGCGCGCAGGGGTGGTCGTAGCCCGTAAAGTAAGGCCTTGCGAGAATTATGGGGATCCGGGGGCCAGGGTAATCGAGGTAAAAGACGATATGGAAAAATGAACACGATAAGCGTGAACAGGGCAAGAACCAGCGACCCTGGAGAAAAGGTTTTCAGGAAACCTTGGGGGGACACGTCAATTTCTACCACCTCATCAGAGTGCTCTACTTCGGTAGCATCGTAGTGAAAGTGAGCTTGTTCCTGATGACTATGATTTGATGTCTGAAGGCTATGGTTTGATGAGAGTGGCTCATGGTCATAGACATGCACATGCAATCGTACGCTCTGGACAAACACGAGGGCGACAGCCAGGTAGATTACCCACAGGGGCTTTCTCATCAATAACTGGATACGTGTTAAGCGCATTTTTTCTGATCGATAGTCATTCCCGGCATTATGGGTTGTTATAAGCTGAGAAGTCCAGTTGCGATTTTGATGGGCTCGACCTCTGATGCGCCGGGTAATAGCAGCTTTTTGCAGTAGATAGGGTCTCAATAAAAGGGGCATTACTAATGGACGCGTTATTGGCGGTGCTGGTTACCACAAAGCGTCGTTCAATAATTGGCTGAAGCGTTTCAGCGCCTTACCTTTGTTGCTTATCTTCCAGGCTATATAGCGTTCCAGGTTTTCAGTGGTGGGCTCTTTGGTGGTCAGTTCAATCAGTACGCCGCTGTCCAGATGCACTTGAATCTGTTTGCGTGGCAGATGGCCGACTCCCAGGCCGGCCAGTTGTGCCTGTATCTTCTGTTCCATGCTCTGCACGTAGAGCACTTGTTTGCCCGTGGTTAAACCTTCATTGCGCAGGACGTTATGTTTGGCCGTGTCATGAGTCACGATGCGCCGGTAGTGTGGCAACTGTTCTGTGATAGCTTGAGGGTTGTTAGCGACGTGGCCAAGAGGGTGGTTGGCGGCTGCCACCAGCAGCATGTCGGCGGGAGGAATTGGCAATGCACGGAAGCCTTTTTGTAATGGCACCGGTGAGGGCGCGCCCATCAATAAATCGATGCTGTCCATTTCTAATGCTTCCCAGCCGCCACCAAGAACGCATTCCTGAATATCAATTTCCAGGTTCGGTTGTTCCGTCAGCAGTGTGCCCAGGGCCTGAAAAAAGGGTTCTCGCTGCGTTGTGGATTCAAGCCCCAGGCGCAATCTTGGTTCCCAGCCAGTGGCCATTTCTTGTGCCTGGTCTGCCAGGTAAGCCGTGGCGCTGAGAATTTTGCGGCCCTCGTCGAGCAGTAGCCTACCGCTGGTTGTTAGTACCGAGCGTCGCCCCTGTCGCTGAAACACGGTCACACCCAGTTGTTCTTCCAGTTTCTGTACGGTGTAGGACAGTGCCGAGGTCGCCTTATTCAGCTCTTCAGCAGCCCTGGCAAAACTGCCGCGCCGATCAATGGCGTCGAGAACTTGTAGTGCATCAAGCGTGATGGGTAAAGGACTCATGATCTGCTCCTGAAAACGGTAATACTATTGTTCAATAAAATAGAACATTCTAAACATAAAATCACCCTTATTAGTCAGTAATTCTCTTAATAGAATGTCTCTGTCAGTTCAATCAATACGTTCATTTCTATTAGGGGAAAATTATGAAGACTTTACTGAGACGTATAACCGCATCCGCCACTGGCTATGACACGCTGCCAGTAAGGCTTGCCAGTGGCGTTATCTTCGCTGCACATGGAGCACAAAAACTGTATGGGTGGTTTGGCGGTTACGGCCTGGAGGGTACCGGTGGCTGGATGTCATCTATAGGGCTGGAGCCGGGTGTGCTAATGGCGGCATTGGCGGGCGGCGCTGAATTCTTCGGCGGCCTGGCGCTGATTTTAGGGTTACTGGTGCGGCCTGCCGCCGTAGTACTGGCGCTGACCATGGTGGTGGCGATCGTCACCGTGCACCTAGCAAACGGCCTGTTTATGTCGAATAACGGTTATGAATTTGGCCTGGCATTGCTGGCGGTTAGCGTCAGTCTGGCAATTCGCGGTGCGGGCAGTGCCAGCATCGACCAAACAATCAGCGCCAAATTAGCCCGATGATCCACTTATTTATATTAAGGAGATAGTCTCATGACTGTACTAAAAATTGATTCAAGCGCCCGCCAAGAGGGCTCTAACTCACGCATCATTAGCAATTATCTGGTGCAACAATTGGTGTTACAACAGGGACAGCCGGTCATCGAGCGCGATCTGGTTAAACATCCTCTACCACCGATGAGTCCACAAGACCTGATGGGTGTGCATGGTTCGCAGGATGATGAGCGGCCTAGCCTGCAACGGCATTTGGCGATCTCCAATGAATTGATCGCCGAATTGCAGCAGGCCGATACTCTGGTGTTGGGTGTCGCCATGTATAACTTCAGTGTGCCTGCCTACCTCAAGCAGTGGATTGATTACATTTGTCGCGCCGGGGTTTCATTTCGTTATACGCAGAGCGGCCCCGAGGGCCTGACAGGGGTAAAGCGCGCATTCATCGTTACGGCTTCCGGGGGTACGCCAATTGGCAGTGACATGGATTTTGCCAGTCGCTATGTGGAAAACATCTGTCGTTTCCTGGGCGTCGCGGAGGTGTTTCATATTGATGCCAGTGGTTCCAAGGGATCGGCAGACGCAGTGATAGACGCAGCCAGACTGCAAATTGACGCGCTATTGATACAGCGCGAACGGGCGGAGGGCTAGTCATGGGCTTACTACAGAACGGTCAATGGGTAGACCAATGGTATGACACCCAGTCAAGCGACGGTGAATTTCGTCGTCAGGACAGTAGCTTTCGCAGCTGGGTGACAGCCGATGGCGCTGCGGGTACTACCGGTAGCGAGGGGTTTAAAGCAGAGCCCGGGCGCTACCATTTATATGTGTCGCTGGCATGCCCCTGGGCTCATCGCACCCTGATTTTTCGTCAACTTAACGACCTGCAGGATTTAATCGGTGTCACGGTGGTTGAGCCATTGATGTTGAGCAACGGCTGGGAAATAAAAGGCGAGCAATATAACCTCGATTATTTGTATCAACTGTATTTAAAAGCGGACCCCGGTTACGAGGGTCGGGTCACGGTGCCTGTGCTGTGGGATAAACAAACGCGGTCCATTGTCAGCAATGAATCGTCAGACATTATTCGGATGTTTAACAGTGCCTTTAATGGGCTCACGGGTAACGACCGTGACTACTATCCCGAAGAGCTGCGGGCGCAGATAGACGCCATTAATGAGCAGGTTTACGACGCGATCAATAACGGCGTCTACAGGGCGGGATTTGCCACGTCTCAACAGGCCTACGAAGCGGCCTATTACGAGCTCTTTGATGCATTGGACAGGGTAGAACAATTTCTGACCCGAGAGCGTTACCTGGCCGGCGCCGTTTTGACCGAGGCTGACTGGCGGCTGTTTACCACCTTGATTCGTTTTGATGCGGTTTACTACGGGCATTTTAAAACCAACCGACAGCGCATCGCGGATTATCCGGCTATCAGTAACTATTTGCGCGAGTTATACCAATGGCCAGGGGTGGCGCAGACGGTGAACTTTGCACATATCAAACAGCACTACTACGCCAGCCATGCCTCTATCAACCCCACGCAGGTGGTGCCGTTGGGGCCACAACAAGACTTTACTTTGCCGCATAACCGAGATCAGTTTGATTGAAAACGCATCGGGTCAAAAACGTTGGAGCTTGTTCAACATGAACAGAGAATTATTGCAGGTGTATCAGGCGCAACCATCCCGTGACGGCGATGGCGTTAAGATCAATCGCATTGGTGGAGCGCAAATGAACCGCGTGCTGGATCCGTTTTTGATGATCGACGAGATCAACTCGGACTTTGCTGCGGACTATATGGGGGGCTTTCCTGAGCATCCGCATCGCGGGTTTGAAACCATCACCTACATGAAAGCCGGTCGCATGCGCCATCGCGACCACATGGGTAACGAGGGTGTGATCGGTCCCGGTGATGTGCAGTGGATGACGGCGGGGCGAGGCGTATTGCACTCGGAAATGCCGGAGCAGGAGAAGGGCCTGATGCACGGTTTTCAGCTGTGGTTGAACCTACCTGCAGTCGACAAGCTCAAGCCGGCGGCCTATTGCGATATACGCAGTGGCGAGATTCCCTGTCATCGGGATAAAACCGGCAGCGAGGTGAGGGTTATTGCCGGCGAGATTGGCACTGAAGGCAAAAGCCTCAGTGGTTGTTTGCCTGCTATGGTCACCCGGCCATTACTGTTGGATGTGTCAGTGGCGCCCGAAGAGGAAATTATTCTGGATGTGGGTGATTACGAGCAGGTACTGGTGTTTGTTTATGCGGGTGCCAGCACAGAGTTGAAGTTAAAGCATTTGGGTGTTTACGGCAGTGGCGAAAAGCTGGCACTGCGGGCGGCAGAGCAGGGCTTTGAGGCGCTGGTGTTGTCTGGAACGGCCTTGCGGGAACCTATTGCCCAATATGGCCCCTTTGTGATGAACCACCACGAGGAAATCGAACAGGCCATTCGTGATTTCCAACAGGGGACGCTGCTTATGTCTTCACCCGCTTAGTCAGTCATAAGAGGGGGCGACCTGCCGCGACTCTATGGTTTTCTTGAATACCCTCGACAAAAGTTCTTTTGCCCGGTTAGGGGTACAAGCAATGATCAATTGAACCTTGGCGTTCTTTTTTGGGTATGGCGTTCTTTAAAAGGGCTTTTTCAGGGGCTTTTTACGGGGGCATGAACATGGTGTTTTTCATGGTGGCGAGTATGATTGCCAGCCTAAAACTCGTGCCGTTACCGACTAGTTGGTAATTGAGTGGAAATTAGCCCTTTAAAAATAATTTTGTCAGGAGAGTCTAATGAAAGTATTACTGATTTCTCTATTGATCATGGCCCCTCTGTATTTATTATTGTGTCAGGAACAGTCTGATAAAATGGATGCCTTGTCCGAGATACCTGGGGGTATGGTTACGAGTGAACAGCCCGGTGCCGACAGTACCAGCGTTAAACGATTGAAGCCTTACCAGCAGCAATTGGAGCAAGCAAAAGGTGTGGAGGCGATGCTCAACCAGGGCGTAAAAGACCGCATGCGCAATATTGATGGTTTGGATGGTGAAGATTAAGACTGCCTTGAGACTTTAATTATTTAACGTACACCTTAGGAGCCTATGGACACTTTTTTAGCGGCGTTGATTATTTTTATTGGTTCCTTTGTGCAAAGCAGTATTGGCTTTGGCTTGGCCATTGTTGCGGCACCCTTTTTGTTTCTTTTATCGCCCGACTATGTGCCCGCGCCAATTACCCTGGTTGCACTGGTTTTATCCGTCGCCAATGCCTATCGCTATCGCAGTAATATTTCTTTAAAGGGACTGGGTGCGGCAATCGTTGGTCGCATTCCCGGTACGGTGGCGGGCGGTGCTTTGTTGCTGTGGGTGGATGCCAGGTCTCTTTCCCTGTGGCTGGGGCTGTCGGTATTGATCGCCGTGGCGGTGAGTTTGCTGCCCGTGCGTATAGCGCCCACCACACCACGAATGCTGATGGCGGGTTTTCTTTCAGGGTTTATGGGGACTAGCACAGCTATTGGCGGGCCACCGTTGGCACTGTTATTACAGCACGAACAGGCCAATCTTATTCGTGCAAACTTGTCAGCCTTCTTTATTGTTAGCTGTATTCTTTCACTATTGGTGCAGGGCTATACGGGTCATATGAGCTGGCATCATTTTATGCTCACCTTGCCGCTTATTCCGGCAATGCTGCTGGGTTACTGGCTAGCGACACGCTATGTTGAGCGCATTGCGAATCATCACATCCGTGTCGCATCACTGTGCATCTGCAGCCTCTCAGGCATTGGTGCGATAGCGCTTTACTGGATGAACTAGACCAGGCCAGGTTAGGACGTAAAAATAATTTTGATTAGCCACATCAGGCCGATACCCAGAGAAAAAGCTAAAAAATGCAGTAGGGCAATGCCGGTGTTTTTTTGTTTGTTAACCTCGGGAACCAGATCGGAGGCGCCAATATAAAGGAAGTTGCCCGCAGCAAAGGGCAGCAGGAAAGCGACATCGAGATGATGTGAGGCAATATAGGCGCTGATGCCTCCCAGTAAAAAGGTTAGGGCAGAGAGTACATTAAATAGCAGTGCCCGACGTTTCTGCCAGCCGCCGTGAATTAATACGGCGAAGTCACCCAGCTCCTGAGGGATTTCATGGGCCGCTGCCGCTAGCCACGCCATAATACCAAGACGGATGTCGATCAAAAAAGTACCAGCTACTGCCAGTCCACCAATATAGTTATGCAGGCCATCACCGATTAAAATCAAATAGGTTAGGGGCCTTTTTTGTTCGGTCGTTTGGTGTTGACAGTGGTGCCAGTGTAGAAATTGTTCGAGGCAGAAAAAAATGGTGAAGCCCAGCAGTATCCACAAATAAAAAGTCGTGGTATTGCCATAGCTGCTAATGCCGGCGGGGATCATATGTAAAAAAGCGCCGCCTATCAGTGAGCCTGCGGCAAAGGCGACCAGGGGTAGAATGATTTTTTCAAGGGTTTGTTGTTTTAATACCAGGGTGACAGCGCCCACCAGCGCGATGCAGCTCATGGCCAAGCTGCTGGAAATAATCCAGGCCAAAGTACTCATAGTCTGTTACTAAAAGCGGTCATAAGCTGCTTCTTCTGCCAAGCAGCCTCTATGGACAAGTAAGGATTCGGAAGAGGCATTAATTGCCGCAGCGCCCTTGTCGCCGTCGTCTACCCATTCCTTTGCCCATTCCCTGGCCACCTCCCGCTGATCCGCCTCTATCAACACAGCGTTGAAAGGCAGGCAAGTGGTTTTCCTGTGATGCTCTTTGCAGGTTTGTTAGCACAGCTTGTACATCGGGATATTCGGCGGCAGCGTTTAATAGCTTGTCGTACATTGCGGCATTTTCTATTTCGGCGCTAACGCCTATTTCACAAGCCTCGAGAATACTGCCGGGCGCTTCTGCCTTTGTTGACCAATCATCGACAGGAACAGGGATGTCGTATTTTTCGAACAGCGTTAATAAGGCCTCAATGTGCCGGCCTTCCGCTTCGGCTATATTCGCAAATGGTGCAATATCACCAAATTGCTTCAGCACCAGCCGGTAAATAGCTTGTGCTTTGTATTCGTCATCAATCGCTTCTGTGAGTATGGCTTCAAGTTTGCTTGTCATTATTTTTAGCCCTGTTAGACAGTACAACCAGTATAAGTGTTGAGCTCGCCTACACGCTTAATTGTTCCGCGCCTATTGACTGACATCAAGTGAAATCATGACTGTTGTTCTTTATGCTGATCTCAAATACTCATGTCGATTATTTGCTGATTGAATATGACAAGCACTTGATTAGCATCAATACTAGAGATAACTAAAACTTGGAAAATACACATCAAAGGAGTCACCTATGCGCTTTGGAACTATTCAAGATGTGGTCGATTTTGCCGGGAAGTTGCACGCGGCCTTGTCTGACCAATATGCAGAATTAGAGCAGTTATCCAGTTCGGAACGAGCGCGACTGATGTTGGACTACTTAAATCGCCACGAACAAAATCTCGCTCAGGCGATGGATAAGTACGAAGGTGATATGACACAGGGCATTGCGTCGCTTTGGTTGCAGGACGTTCCTGAGTTGCAGTCTGATGAGTTGGTCGAAAAAGTGCGTGGTGTCGATTTGGGTAATGTCGATAATATTATTGCCGTTGCTCTCGATGTCGATGAATATTTAATTAAGCTCTACCAGCGTATGGCCGATGAGGTTGATTCCGACGCGGGTAGAGAGGTTTTTAAGAGTCTGATTAAGCTGGAAGATAACGAGCGCCACCGTTTGTCACGGGCGGCTTTTCGTTTAGCAGATATATAGGTTTTATGAATTTGTAAGTTTTTGTAGTCTCTGTCCTTTGGGGGTACTTTTGTACCCCTATTTTTTTGTCTTTATTTTCCTTTCATAGCCTACTGGCGAATGCTTTGTTTTGTTCGCGGCCACACGCGTTCGCCTTGTTGAAATACCGAAAACTGATTTTTATCCATGGCTTGCCACTCTTCATTCGAGGTTAAGGGCTGGGTGGCAATAACGGTCACCACATCGTTGGCCTGTGTGTGGTCGGCGAAATCAACCGTCATGTCAGCATCTATTAACTGGGCGTTGCCGAAGGGGGCTTGCCGGGTTAGCCAGCTCAGCTTAGTACTGCAGTGGGTATAGAGTGAACGCCCATCGCTCATCAGCATATTAAAAATACCGAGCTGGCTTAAATCCTGAGTTTTATCCTGGATGAATGCCCACAGCGCCCGTTGGCTTGCGGGTGGCTTGGGGAAGTGCTCGCGCAGCTCGCCAAGTAACCAACAAAAGGCGTGTTCGCTGTCGGTGGTGCCTACGGGTTTGTAGTGATTGAGGGGGAGCCTTTTGACACCTTTCAGCTGGCCATTGTGGGCGAAAGACCAGGTTTGCCCCCATAGCTCCCGAGCAAAGGGGTGGGTATTTTCCAGGCTCACTTTGCCGCGATTAGCTTTGCGGATATGGCAGAGTACATTGTTGCTTTTTATCGAATAGCTTTGCACAAAACGGGCAATTTCCGAGTCGGCGCTGGCACCGGGGTCGTGGAAGGCGCGGTAACCCTTACCTTCGTAGAAAGCGATACCCCAGCCATCTTCGTGGGGGCCGGTGTCGCCGCCCCTGCGCATTAGCCCGGCGAAGCTAAAACAAATATCCGTTGGCACACTGGCGCTCATACCGAGGAGTTCACACATCGTCTACTGCCTGCCTCTGTTGTTTAGTTGGCTAACTTACCTGCCCTGTATAAAGGGTTTCTAAATGTGACCTGGCACTGCTTTGCTCAGGCTGTGTGTTGCCCATTTCACAGAGAGTGATTGTATACTCTGCGGCAAGTGTTGAGAGGGAAGCCCTGTGGAAAATATATTGATTGTCGCCAGTGATACACAGTTGCTGGGTGACTTGAGTGATTGCTGCCGAGCCGAGGGTTTTATGCCCCACGGTTTAACCCATGGCTCTTATGTATTGCCGTGGATAGGGGAGCGTGCCCCAACCGCTATCATTCTTGACACGCGGGCTGATGGTGTTAATAGCGTTGCTCTATGTCGTGAAATTAGCGCTAGCTCCAATGCTCTGGTTTTTGTGCTGACACAGGGCGACAGCGAGACTGACGAACTTAAGGCAGAGGGCCTGGGCGTGAAGGCTTTTTTCAGCAAGCCATTAAAGGCTGCAGCAGTACTCAGTCAGGTGGGTTCCCTACTTTCTTAGGACTCACTCTTTATCTGACTTACCCTGTTTGTTATGGGTAATTAAACCGTCAATTTTTTCTTCGAGTCGGGTTAATTGGGTTTCGATGAGGGATAAGCGCTTGTGCATGCCCTCTTCGGAACTAATGATTTTCTCTTCTCGTTGACTCAGGAAGTATGAGGTGAAGCTAGCGGTAAGTGCCGCAAAAAGGCCAAGCCCGAGAAAAATAATAATACTCGCAAAGGCTCTGCCGGTATGGGTTTCGGGAACCACATCACCGTAACCGACAGTGGTGATGGTAACCCAGGCCCACCAGATGCCCTCCAGGGGGCCGTTGATACCGGGATCGAGGGCGGACATCAAAATTCCGGCCATGACAATAACAATCAGTGAGGCAAGTCCTGTTGCAGCCAGCTCGTTGCGGGAGAGCATTTTCTTGACCCGACCGCCAATATGCATCAGTAGGGCGAAGACGATAATCAGGCGCAGCAGACGCAAGGCACCCAGGTGAGTGGGCCAGCCCAGTAACATGGGGATGCCGGTGGTGATAATGATCAGGTTGAGCCAGTTACGGCGTAAATAAAGTCCTGGGTCGTTGACCAGAAAAGACAGCACCGCAGTTTCGACAATAAAGAAGCCCCACAGGTAAATATCATAGATATTGTGTGAGGTGAGTGATATTTCACTTATCCAGTTGAGCAGAATCCATAGCGAGGCGATTAACATCGGTATTTCGAGGACGATAGCAGTGCGTCGTGCGGTAAGGCTTTCTTCTCGGTCAACCCCGGCGACACCAATTAAGCGGGCAAAGTGATAAATTGTGGGGGTTTTAGCCATCGTTGTAAGCAGTCAACACAAAATTAAATCTTAGCACAGGCATAACCAAACTAATGCCAGTGAACTTGCCCGATTGTTGCTAAGGAGTGAAGGAAGGTTTGATTAGCTCTGCCAAGCGGTGCGACAATGTTGAAAACCTTTTTTTGGTGGGAATGTGACAACAACAAGTACAGACAGAATACTGCAGAAAAAGCAGCGCTTCCTTGAGCGGGAGCAGCTCATTAAAGATACCACTCTGGGCCTGCTGATTCGCGATGGTGTAGAGAAGGTCACCGTGTCGGCCATCGCCACTGAGGCGGGCATCGGCAAGGGTACTGTGTACAAGCACTTTCAAAGCAAAGCTGAAATCATGATGCGCATCGTCTCCGACTACGAGCAGATGCTGGTGAGCAATGTTAACGAGGGTATAAAAGCCACTGAAAATGGCGACCCAGGAGCAGCGGCCAAGGCCTATTTTGATTCACGACTGGCCAATCCGGCGCTGGACCGCCTGGTACAGCAGTTGGAATTTCGTCTCGAAGCCGATGAATCAGTCGCCACTGAAATGGCCAGCTTGCACAAAATTCGCCACGGCATGGTCGAGACACTGAACAACATGGTTTCCAAATTAATCGAGCGTGGCCTGTTGGAAGATGTGCCCCCTCACTATCACTATCTGGCTTGTTGGGCGCTGGCACAGGGTGCTGTCGATGTCTGTTTTAATCAGGGTTTTGCCGATCAGTTTGATGACAAGGAAAAGCTGCTCAATTTCATCGCCAATATCGGTGTCACCATGGGCAATCGTGGTCAGTTTCGCGAGCATTAAATGACAGAGAAAGCGCTAGATGACTGGTATAAAACACTACAAAATAGCCAGTTAACGGAGCGGGGGCTGCCCCCGGTAGAAAAATGGAACCCACCTCTTTTAGGTGATATTGATATTCGCATTACCCGCCAGGGCACCTGGTTTCACGAAGGTGGTGAAATTAAACGTGAGCCACTGGTTAAACTTTTTTCCAGTATTCTCAAGCGCGAAAACGACGATTACTTTCTGGTGACGCCAGAAGAGAAGTGGCGCATAACTGTTGAAGATGCGCCCTTTTTCTTTACCCAGCTGCAGGTCGAACGCAAGGGTGACAGGCAAGCTCTGGTGTTTAGCAGTACCACGGATGACCACGTTATTGCTGATTCAGTACACCCGCTCAGGGTTGTTGTCGATGCTGAAAGTGGCGAGCCTTCGCCCTACTTATTAGTGCGTGGCGGTATGGAGGGTTTACTCAGTCGCAGTGTTTATTATCAGCTAGCCGATATTAGCGAAGCGCGGCAGGTAGATGGTAAAGGGGTGTTTGGTGTCAGTAGCATGGACTGTTTTTTTTCGCTCTATTAATAGCGGTACTAACTAATAGCACCACTAACTAATAGCACCACGGTAGCGGTTCCTGAATTCAAGTAATCACTATCGACCAATAACCTGGCAGCGAAGCGATTTCCTAAGAACTAAAATAACGGGCCGTGTTTGCGTGAAAAGTCACTTCGTATCAACTTTTATTAAATTCTCTGTCGGATTTTTATTGGCGCTCTGTAGTCTTTTTTGTTGGTCTGCGCAACGCGATACCAGCAGCTTACTGCGTGACTATGTGCGTCTCGATACCACTAACCCGCCGGGCAATGAAGCACTGGGTGCCACCTTTTTTGCCGATATTTTTGCTGCTCACGGTATTGAACATGAGGTCATTGAGGTCGCACCGGGGCGGGCCAATATCTGGGCGCGCCTGCCCGGTGGCGAGCAGCCCGCATTGCTCTTACTGCACCATATGGACGTTGTGCCCGCTGATCCCTCGCGTTGGCAGCATCCTCCCTTTGCCGGTCTTGTCGATGACGTATATCTTCACGGTCGCGGCACACTGGACAGTAAGTCAGTGGGCATTTTTCAGCTACAGGCGATGCTGGCGTTAAAGGCGCAAAACAAGGCCTTAAACCGCGACCTGATTTTTCTCGCCACGGCTGACGAGGAGGCTGGCGGACACTACGGCGTTGGCTGGTTGCTGGAGAAGCGCCCTGAATTGTTCGAGCACATCGGTGCAGTTCTCAACGAAGGTGGCCGGGGTGATGTACGCGATGGCAAGTTAAGCTTTGGTATTGAAGTGACGCAAAAGCTGCCCCTGTGGTTGCGAATCAATGCCAGTGGTGTGCCGGGTCATGGCGCAATGCCACGTGTCGATAGCGCCAGCCAGCAATTGATTCGTGGCCTGGCAAAGCTAGAGCAGTTTCAGTTTCCGGCGCTGCTCTTACCGGGGGTAAAAAGCTACTTCAACAAGCTGGCCGCTGACTTTCCCGCACCGTGGAATAAGCGCCTGTCGAATGCCCAAGCCCTGGTCAGCTCGCCCCAGCAAATGGCTGAGTTGCGTGAGTTCGACCATCGTCTGCACGCGCAATTGCGTAGCACCTGTACCATCACCCGTTTACAGGCCGGTGACAAAATCAATGTTGTTGCACCAGAGGCCTGGGCAGAAATAGATTGTCGTCTACTGCCCAACCATGACCCCGAGCAGGCCTTGCAAAGCATTAACAAAGTCCTCGATGATGAGGGCTTAAAGATTACCCCTCTACTGTCTTTCGAGCCGGGGATCTCGGCGCAAGATAACTTTCTTTATCGTGCGATTGAGGGCAATTTGAAGCAGCAATTCCCGGCGGCTACGATTGTGCCACGTATGGCGTCGGGCTTTACGGATAGCCACTTTTTTCGGGAGAAAGGTATTCCCGCCTATGGCTTTATACCGCATATTTTGGATGCCGAGCAGGCCGGTGGCATTCACGGTGACAACGAGAAAATTTCATTGAAAAACCTGCGTTTTGGCAGCGATTTTATGCAAAAACTGGTTGCGCAGATTTGCCTTGATTAAGGCCTGGAGAGAAAGCTATCTATTATCTCAGCAGCCCAGCGCTAGACTCAGTCTTCAATAAACTAAGGCTCCGACAAAATGGCGATGGCCGCCAGTGCTTCGGGGTCTTTGGCTTTGATTTTGTTGGCGATGTGATGCTGGAAGAAGTAGCGAAACTCAGTATCGGAATCGACCTCATACAAACTGCTGTCACCGGGTAGTACAGGCGTTGTCTCCACCTTTGTCTCATCGGCAACTAGAGCGTGAATCTCGCCGTTGTTGAGCAGGTGCCAGCTAACGACTTCTTTTAGGCGCAACGTTTTAAAGCCGTCGTTGGAAAACACCGCATGGGTGCCAATGCTATCGGGTATTTCCTGTACTACATCGTCCGGGTTTTCATAGCTGCAGTCGTAGTACTCGGCAGCCATTTCCAGCTCCAGGGCCTTGTGTAGAGGGGCGTCCTGGAAGAGTTCTTCGGTGCGGGGATCGTAATAACCCTCCCACTTGCCATCCAGGGGGTCGCTAATATCGGGACAGGGGGTGATTTTGTTGAGCCATGGCACCATGCCAACAATGTCACCGTTCTCACGCAGACCCCAGCAGAGGATTTTGATGCTGAAACTGGTATCGGGGTGGGCGCTATTGGTGTAGAGCATTTCGAGGCCATCGAGCTCGGGGGCAAGGCGAATAAACTGTGTGTCTAAGTCAGGTGACCAGGTTTGGCCGGTGAAAATATCCACAACATTGTCGCTGTTGTGCTCGGGTACGGTGATCGTCATAACGTACTCCTCATATTAGACGTAACGTCCTGGACGTTACGTCTTGAGCGTAAAGATAGTGGCGGTGAAGCCGTATCTGTCTGGTACGAAGTGCCAGCCAACGCTACATACAGTACCTCTCAATCTGCAATTGCACAATACCTAGTGTTTTAAAAGGTCGCCCTAGCCCGCAAGCCCACGGGTAAACATCTCAGCCATTTCATCGGCAACTTCGCGGGTGGTCATTTCACCATCTACCTGATACCACTTGGTCATCCAGTTGATAGCGCCAAATATAGTGAAGGCGGTGATCTTGGGGTTGCAGGCGCGAATGGATTTGTCGTCGATACCACTGTTGATGATATCTCGCATCGCCGCATCGAGCTGCTGATAGAGAGGGTCGATCTGTTGCAGGTACTTGTCCGACAGGGGGTCGGGGCCGGGGCGAGAGAGGCAGCGGCCGAACTCGTCGTCGAAAATAGAGGTAAATAAATAGATAAAGCGGCTGAGTTTTTCCAGGCCTGTGAGATCGGCGCTTTGTATGGTTGCCGTTTGCTCGAGCATTTGCGTGATTGATGTGAGCAGGCACTGGAAGAGAATGTCTTCCTTGTTTTCTATGTAGTAATACAGGGTCGGTTTGGTGACCTGTAGTTCCTGAGCGAGATCATTGAGGGAGGTCTCGCGAAAGCCATTCTGGTTAAACAAGCGAGCGGCGGTTTTCAAAATGGCGGTGCGCTTCAGCTCGTGCTGCACATCTTTGCTCTGGATGGTTTTACCCCAGCGGGTTTTGTTGGCTTTACTCATTTTTATAGTTGACCGCTTGTTGGTGAAGTCACTCAGTGTATCTTATCTGTGATTGTTTTCCAATTTACAGTAACTCTCCATACCAGTGGGTAAGTCTATTTACATAGATAGATAATTATGATATAAATCAATTAATTATCTATGTTAGTTAATGTTAATCCTATAAATAAACTTGTCTTTTTTTCGTTTTATCTTTATGAGGGTAGGCAGTTCAAATCAATTATTAACTGTCATATGCGGTAGTTAAAGAGGTCTGGAGTTGGTCGTATTCAGATTCTTTAAGCTTAACTAAGGCCATGGCCCACCGTGTTTAGAGCCTGCTCAACATCGCCAATAATATCGTCGATATGTTCAATCCCCACCGAGATGCGCACCAGGTCTTCGCTGACGCCGGCGCTGGCAAGTTCGTCACTGTTCAGTTGGCGGTGGGTGGTTGAGGCAGGGTGGCAAGCCAGTGACTTGGCATCACCAATATTCACCAGGCGCAGTATCATTTGCAGAGCGTCGATAAATTGCCCTCCGGCCTCCGCTCCACCTTTAATACCAAAGCTGAGAATGCCCGAGGGGCGGCCGCCGCAAATCTTCTCACAGGCATCGAGATAGGGGCTGTCGTCGAGAGCCGCGTAGTTCACCCAGGTGACCTTGTCGTGTTGGCGCAGGTAGTTGGCCAGCGCCAGGGCATTTTCACAATGCCTGTCCATGCGCAGTCCAAGAGTCTCTAGCCCCTGAAGAATTTGGAAAGAATTCTGTGGCGAAATGGCGGCACCGGTATTTCGCAGCGGCACCACCCGGCAGCGGCCGATGTAGGCCGCCGGACCAAAGGCCTCGGTATAGACCACGCCGTGGTAGGAGGGGTCGGGCTCGTTGAGCACGGCAAAGCGGGCTTTATTTTTTACCCAGTCGAATTTTCCGGAGTCGATAATCACCCCGCCAACAGAGGTGCCGTGGCCGCCAATGTACTTGGTCAGAGAGTGGATTATGATATCGGCGCCGTGCTCGAAGGCGCGGCATAAGTAGGGCGTGGCCACGGTGTTGTCGACAATCAGCGGTAGGCCGTGGCGGTGGGCAATTTCGGACAGTCGCTCAATGTCGACGATATTACCCGCCGGATTGCCGATGGATTCGCAGAACAGGGCGCGTGTTCTATCGTCAATCTGTGCTTCAAAGCCAGCGTAATCGTCATGAGAAACCATCCGCGCCTCAATGCCCTGGCGGGGAAAGGTGTGGGCAAACAGGTTGTAGGTGCCGCCATAGAGCTGGCTGGTGCTGATGATATTATCGCCCACCTCGCAAATGCATTGAATTGCATAGGTGATTGCCGCCATGCCCGAGGCCACCGCCAGTGCACCAATACCACCTTCCATCGCTGCAAGGCGTTCTTCAAGTACGGCAGTGGTAGGGTTCATAATGCGAGTGTAGATATTGCCCGGTACTTTCAGGTCGAAGAGGTCGGCGCCGTGCTGGGTGTTATCGAAGGTATAGGAGGTGGTCTGATAAATTGGCACGGCGGCCGCTTTGGTGGTGGCTTCCGCTTCGTAGCCGTGGTGCAGGGCAATGGAGTCGAGTTTCATGTTAATAATCCTGTTTTATTCTGCGGGAGGCAGGCTGGGCCTGGCGGTCGGTTTTTTTTGGGGCTTTTTTACTTAACCCGGTTATGTGCTTCTACTGCGGTGTGATTTTATAAACCGCCGTATTTAAATCAGAGGTAACATAAATATTGCCGGCGTTGGAAACCGCGACTCCGGTTTGGATATAGCCCGGAGGTGTGCCCTTGGCCGGAGCGAGGCCGATGGCGAGGTTGCGCACAATTTCGCTGATCTCACCGTTATTGGGGTCGATACGCACAATGCGCTGCTTGCCGACTTCGGCTAGTACTATGCTGCCATCGGCGGCGACATCAAAGCCCTCGGGGCGGTCGAGTCCCTCGGCGATAATCTCAATATCACCATCGTCGTCGATTTCCAGTAGCTGGCCATTGAGTACGTCAGTGGCGTAGAAGGTATCTTCGTCGGAGCCCTGGCGCAGCGCGGCGATGCCGGGGAGTTCGTCGACCAGTACATCGCGGTCCCCGTCTTCTGAGACTTCAACAATCGACCCCGTGCCGTGTTCGGCAACCAGCAGGGTGCCATCCACTAATTCGAGGGCGTCAACCGGTTGTTGAAAGCCGTGGTGCACCGCCAGGCTCTGGTGGCTGTTGCGATCGAAAATTTCGACGCCACTGGTAAACCAGCTGGTGACGACAACCCGTTCGGCCTGAATATTGACCGACATGGGCATTTCAAAGTGGTCGCGCAGGCTGCGTTTAATATCCGTCACCGCGCCGCTAGCGCCATCGATAGCGCTATAGGTAAAGAGGTTGCCGAGCAGTAGGGTTTCTTTGCCATCTTCTTCGATCAGGTCGAGGCCGCCGGGTACAGAAATGTCACTGCGTACGACAGTGCGCGCCGCCCCGGTGCGGGTGTGGATTTTGATCAGGGCGTTGTCGTTCATATTGGTGATGTAGAGTTTATCGCGGCTGTTCAGGGCCAGGTTGTCGATACCGGGCTCGACTGTTGCGACCAGGGTTTTTTCGCCCGTATGAATGTCGACGCGCAGCATGCGACCGAGAGCGGTATCGGCCACATATAGGTTGTCATTGCTGTCGAGGTTAACCGCGACCGGGATTTTAAAGCCACTGGCGAGGGTGGTCATTTCGCCACTGTCGACATCGATCCGCACTACCTTGCCTTTGCAGAGTAGGGGGCCGTAGAGGTAGCCGTCTTTATCAAAGTCAAAGCCGTTGAGGTGGCCCATGTTTTCGATCACCTTGCGCGGTGGCTCGCTGCCCGTGAGATCGAGTTCCCACAGGGCGTCAGCCCATAGAACCTGTGTGACAAAGAGGCGGCCAGAGGGATGGAAGGCGATGGAGTTGATGCCGGGTAGGTTGTCGGCGACGACGAAAACCTTACCGTCGGGACGGCGGGCGTGGACCTGGCCGGTGAGTATTGATGTCCACACCAGAGTACCGTCGGGGCCAAACTCTAGGTCATCGGCCATGCCCTGGGGTGGGCCGACAAACACTGTCGACTCGCCGGTCAGGGTGTCGATTTTGTGGATGCTCTGACCCATCACACTGCCGGCATAGATGTTGTCGTCCTTATCAAAGGTAATGCCGTGAATACTGAGAAAGTCGGAGCCGGGCACCAGATATTGCACCAGGTAGGGGTCTTTGGTGCCGCTGGCTTCAAGCAAGCCTTTGCTGGTGTCTGTGTCAGTGCCGCAACCACTGAATGCCAGTGTTGCGAGCAGGGGGGTTAATATTCTCTGCAGCCTTGTTTTATATTTCATGACTAGTCCGTAAGTTATTGTTTTAATGTATGGTTTGTTGAAATATTTTCTTGTTTTAATAAGACGCTGCTGGCGATTTCAGGGCTAGTGCTGGTTTCAATACCCCGCGAATTTGTCTGTTCGCCAGGGTGTTAGGCTGTAATTGATACGCCCAGCAATATTTCCTATAAATAACTTTATATTATCTGCTTAACCGTATGATAAACAACTTAATAATCGTTATTATCCGTGGGGCAAATCTACCAGTTGGCGCGCCATCACAACGCGCTGTATTTGCCCTGTGCCCTCGACAATGTCCATGGCTTTAACATCGCGAAACAGCTTTTCTATCAGGTGGTCGCCACGTCCGCCAACCATACCCAGTAGTTCCATGCCAAAGCTGGTGGCCTCGAAAGCGGCCGTGGGGGCGACGGCTTTTGACATTGAAGCCTCGACAATATTCGGCAGTTGGTGGTCGGCGAGCCAGGCTGCTTTGAGGCAGAGCAGGCGAGCGGAGCGCAATTTGCGGGTGACCCGCTCAAGCCGGTCGCGTATGCGCGGGTCGTCGAGCATTTGGTTTTCTCGGGCGAAGGCGAGGGATTCATCCAGTGCCGAGCGGCCGATGCCGACCGCCATCGCCGCGATTAGTGGGCGGGTGGCATTGAAGGTAGCCATGGCGCCTTTAAAGCCGGCGCGGCTCTCATAATAGGCTTCGCCGCCGAGCAGGTTTTCACCGGGCACTCGGCATTCTTCGAGCCGAAACGAGGTGGACTCATAAGCCTTGAGACCCATTTTCTTTTCGATGTGAAAGTCCTGTAAGCCGGGCATACCCCGTTCAACTAAAAAGGCGCGATGCCCGCCGCGACCCAGTGAGGGGTCGACGGTGGCCCAGACGAGGATGAAGTCCGAACGGCTTGAGTTGCCCGAAAATGACTTATTGCCGATCAGCACCCAGTTGTCGCCGTCTTTGATGGCGCGGGTTTGTATGCTGGCGACATCAGAACCGGCAGCGGGCTCGGTCATCGCAAAGGCGCCCCAGCGGGGTTTGTCGAGCTTGATAAAAGGACTCAGATAGCGCTCTTTTTGATCTTCCGTGCCCATTGAGATAATGGCACCCTCGCCGAGCCCCGGGCCGGGTGCCGATACGGCAACGCCGCGATCCCAGTAAGACATTTGCTCTGACAGCAACAAACTGGCTCGCGAGCGGCCCATTCTTTTGGCTTTGTTTTTGTCAGCGCTTTTCTTCGGTGTGTCATCCTGCCCTTTGCGGCCCTTGTAGCGGGTACGGCCGTAACCCATGCCGACCAGCTTTTCAAAGTAGGGGTGCTCGGGTGGCGTTGGCCGGCCTAGTTTGTCGGCCTCTATGCCCAGGGGGCGGATGTGTTCGCGGCCCAGTTCCTGCAACTTCTCGATGCGTAGTTGGGTGGTGCTGTCAATTGCAAAATCCATTGTAAATTTCCTGCTCGGGTGCGTTCACTCGCTACTTAAGTGCCGCTCCATTATTCGAATTGCTATTTGATTGGGCGCCTGTTCTGCACGTGATTATCTACAAGTGCCTATCTGTAAATGCCTATCCCTAAATATTTAGGCGCTAAGTTCGAGGGCCGATAGCTCTACATTGCCTGCAATACTGCACAGTGCTTGACCTGCAATCTCTTTAGCCAGATCAATCCCACCGGCCAGTAAGCCGAGGGTGCGAGCTTCGCGCATATATTTTTCCAGGGGCAGGTCTTGCATAAAGCCCTGACCGCCAAAAATTTGCAGGGCATTGGGGGTGGTGTACATGGCGTTCTCGATGGCCTCAACAAACGCAGCGGCTGCGGCAGCCTCAAAGGCCTGGCCTGCGTCGGCGCGGCAGGCGGCGTCCTGTACCAGCAGGCGGCTACTATCGACGGCGGTGCGCATATCGGCGATCAAAAAGGCCAGGGCCTGGTGATGGGCGATGGGTTTGCCGAAGGCGACTCGCTCCATGGCGTATTCGCGCGAGGTCTCGGCTGCAACACGACTGAGGCCAACTAATAGTGCCGCTATATAAAGCTGCCACTTTGCCAATGCGCGAGCGGCACCAGTGGGGTCGTCCCAGCGCTCGGAGATGGCCGCATGATTGAGTACAAGTTCTGCTGCACCGGCTGCGCGCAGGCCGCTACCTTTTAGCGGGGTAAAGCTAAAGCCGCTTTCAATAATAGAGGCGCCCTGTTTATCGAGAATAACCAGCAGATCAGCGCTAGAGCAGGGTAGCCAGGGCACGGTGCCGCTGTAGTGATTATCAGAGCGGCACAAGCTGTCTTTTTTGCGCGTATCACCATCGTCCCAGATAAGCGCTATACGGGCGCTGGGATCGTCGAGACGCGGCAAAACAATATTTTCCAAAGCGTTTTCGCCGCCGAGCTCGGCAATTGCGTAAAGGGCCGGGCCAATACCGTCGAGGGCGAGGGCGGCGCCGGGGTCGCCATAGCCGAGCTCTTCAAGCACGGCGCACTTGGCGCGACTGCCGAGACCGGCACCACCGAGAGCTTCGGGTAATTCCATGGCGCTGAGACCAAGTGCTGAATAGCTTTTGAGCACGCTCTCTGGCAAGGCTTTGTCAGCTTCGAACTCGCGATATTGTTGGCTGAGAATATCTGTAGAAAAGCGCTGTACAACGTCGACAATCAGGGTGATATCTTCACCGGGGTCTAGTTCGAACATGGTTTACTCCGGGTGTCGGCAAGCGACACCGAGGCTGCAATAAAGGCAGCTTCGGTGGGTCCATCATTGCTTATTTATTGTTAAAAATGGGCTCGCGGCGTTCGGCGGTGGCTTTAATGCCCTCGGCAGAATCGGCGGTTTGTATTAGCCATTCCTGCTCGTTAAGTTCGTGATCGGTTGCGGCGCGAACGCGGTCGGCCAGGCCCCGGCGTACGGTGGCACGAATCGATTGCACAGCCAGCGGTGCTGATCCGGCAATTTCTGCGGCAAGCTCGGTGGCGACTTTAAGTACCTGGTCCTGTGGTACAAGCTGGTCGGCCATGCCCCATTCGAGGGCTTGTTCGCCTTTAACTCTGCGCCCTGTGTAAAACATCAGGTGGGCATTCTGCTGGCCAATGAGTGCCGGCAGAGTGTGAGACAGGCCAAAGCCGGGGTGGAAACCAAGCCGCGAAAAGTTAGCGGCAAAGCGTGCCTCGGGGCAAGTGATGCGGAAATCACCGACCAAAGCCAGGCCCAGACCACCGCCAATGGCTGCGCCCTGTACTGCGCAAACCACGGGTTTTTTATTGCCAAAGAGGCGCACGGCCTCGCCATAGAGGCGGCCTGAACGGCGTCGAAAGGCGCTCTCTTCAGACTTGTTTTCCTCGTCATCACGATTGATGGCGTCACCACCACCAAAGTTGGCACCAGCGCAGAAGGCTTTACCTTCGGCGGCGAGGACAATAGCGCGGCAGTCGTCGAGTTTGTCGAGGTCGTCAAAGGCATCGGCGATGGCACAAATTAAATTGTAGTCAAAGTAATTAAAGGGAGGGCGCTGGATAGTGACGGTGGCAACATGCTGTTCCAGAGTGACCTGTATATCTTGGTATTCGCCGATAGCAGACATCGATTTTCCTTGAAAATTAAGTGAGTTGAAAGGTGCGTCCCCTATTTTCACACCGGGTTGCTACGCAGGGGGTGTCAAGCAGGCTTGCCATATGGAGTCATTTTTCAGGCAAGATTTATACTTATTCTGGCGTGAATAGCAGTGTTTATTAGACTCTTTGTGTCTGGCCTGAATTGCTTGTTTGCCGCTTAATTTACCCCGATGGCGCGAAGATGGGAAGTATTGCTTTACTGGTGACTTCTTTAAAGGGCTGTTAGAATTTTTTAGCGGCAGGCTTAGGTGTTGCGCTTACGTCTGGTTTTGCCTTGAATTATTTTTAATAGATTAAGGCCCTCAACAGCTGCTGTGCTAGTCAGCAAGTGTTGAGGGCCTTTTTTGTAGTGAGATTGGGTTTTAGTCTTTTTTGGTAAAAGTCAGGGTGTTTTCTGCAACGGCCAGGTCGCACTTGATTTGAGCAGCCATTTTTCGCGCCACGGACATGTAAATAATTCTGTCTTCTTCATCGACGTCATGGCAGAAGTTTTCTCGGACATAAACCAGCGACTCACCCTTGGGTAGGGTTTCGATTTCGTGATAAAGGTTATTGCTCGACATTATTAACTCCTAAATTATTGTTTCTTTAATAGACAGAGTGAATAAAAATACAGCGTAAATAAATGGCACGTATTTGACGCTTGTTTTTGCGTGGCGTTTTATACGTGCTATCTCAAGCTAGGGCATGATTGTTATTCTGTCAAGTAAATAATAAAAACAATGGCCTGCGGCAATGCCCTGAGATATGGGTGATAATTTTTCCAGTCATAAATAGGTGTTATTAGTGCGATTGATTTGTGTAGTATTCATCGCAGTCAAATTAAAAATAATTAATGGCTAAGCTTAAGCTAAAACCCTTTGTGCAAGTTTTTGCCTACCTTTTTGGGGGATTAAATGTCAGTCAATGATTTTAATAAAACACGACTCTTTAAAAATTCCCGCTTGATCGACGGTGTGTCTGACCAGGCGCTCAATGGTGTTTCAATTTTGGTGGAAGGCGAGCGTATTACGCAGGTATTACAGGGTGAAATCCCCGTGCCCGAGGGTGTGGAAATTATCGATCTGAGTGGTAAAACCGTGATGCCGGGGCTGATCGATACCCATGTGCATACGGTGATGATGGACAGCGAGTGCCTGCCCTTGTTTTTAGCGGCGGGTGTGACCACGGCGCGGGATGTGGGTGGGCGTCTCGACCTGGTATTAAAGAATCGTGATGACCTTAATAGCGGTAAAAGGCTAGGGCCGCGCCTGTTTGTTTGTGGGCCTTTACTCGATGGCCCAGGTGCTAGTTTTGAAAACCCCAGTTTCACCATTATGCTCGATGCGGTGCAGTCCGTTGAAGAGGTGCCAGGAAAAATCGGCGAATTACTCAGCGCTGGCGTCGATGGCATTAAATGTTATTTCACCATGACCCCCGATATCGTGCGCGCGGTGATTGACTATGTCGACAAGCGGGTGCCGGTGACGGGCCATCTGGGATATTGCTCGTCTATGGAGGCGATTGAGGCGGGTATTGATGGCCTCGAGCATGTCTGGATCTCTCCCTACAACGATATTTGTGCACTGAATATGCGCTTTGGCAAAGATGCCAGTATGCTCGATGCGTCTTTCTGGAGTGACACCATGGCCGGTTGGGAGCAGGCCGATCTGAACGGTGACAGGGCGCGCAAATGGATTGACGCCATGGTCGATAAACAAGTGCATATGGGCACCACCCTGGACTTATTGTGGACCGCGAAGGCCGGGCTTGAGGCCTCGCTGAAAGACCCCGATCGTCGCTTGATTACTCCAGAGGGGCTCAAGCGGCAGGGCAAAATGAAAAGGCATCTCGGTGATCGCCCCGACTGGGATATTCACCCCGGCTTCTACGACACGGGTGCCGGCAGCCTGGCTTTAGAGAAGCAGCAGCAAATTACCCGCATGTTGCATGAGTGTGGCGGGCGAGTCGTCGGTGGCACCGATTGTGGTGCGCTGTCTTATCCACCACCGGGCTTTGCTCTGTTGCGAGAGATTGAGCTACTGGCGGAGGCGATCGGCAATATGGCCGCTCTGCGTGCGGTGACCTCCGTGGCGGCTCACTATCTACGTGCCGATGACGATATTGGCGTGATTGCACCCGGGCGTTACGCTGATTTTCTGGTGCTAACGGGCGACCCTTTAAAGGATGTGAAAGAGTTGCGTACCCTGGAAACGACTTATCGCGGCGGTATCGCCTATAATCCCCAGCAACTAATTGCCGATGCACCCCAGCACGAGCCCGATGGCCTGGATTGAAAGCTTGTTTACAGCGTTGGCTTTAAGCAGCTTATAAAGACAGAGCAGTAGGGACGGGGTGGCATTAAGCCATCGTTTATATTTAAACAGGAGTAGTGAAGTGAGCGCAGGAAAAAGATTGCCGGGTACGCCCGAACCCATGCACCGCTGGCCGGGTGCTAATGGTGTCACCATTGCGGGTGACTCATGGGGCGACCCCAAGGGGCCATTGATATTGCTACAACACGGCGGTGGCCAAACACGCCATGCCTGGAAAGGTGCGGGCGAAGCGCTGGGTGAGGCAGGTTATTACGCCGTGGCCTTTGATGCCCGTGGTCATGGTGACTCCGACTGGGCGCCCGACGGCGTCTATGGCATGGATATCATGGTTGAAGATTTAAAGTGTGTTATTGAAGCCCTCGGCGGTAAGCGTCCGGTCCTGGTTGGAGCTTCGATGGGTGGCGGTACTAGTTTGGTCGCCACTGGTGAAGATCATATCGATGCTACGGCTCTGGTGATGGTGGACATCGCCCCGCAGATTGAAACCGAAGGTGTCGATAAAATTATGGCCTTTATGAGCCAGAAGCCCGAAGGGTTTAGCTCATTGCAGGAAGTGGCCGACGCCATTGGTAGCTATCAGCCCCACCGCAAAGCACCGAAAAACCTCGATGGCCTGGCGAAGAATGTGCGCGAGGGCGAGGACGGTAAATATCGCTGGCACTGGGATCCCCAGTTTCGCACCATTCGCCGTGACATGAACAAGCGCAAGGAGAGGCTCGAAGCCTGTACGAGTAATTTGTCATTGCCGACATTGCTCGTGCGTGGTGGCTTGTCCGACGTGCTCAGTGAAGAAGGCGCTCAGGGTTTCCTTAAACTTTGCACTCACAGTGAGTACGTCAATGTCACCGACGCCGGACATATGGTGGCGGGTGATCGCAACGATGTTTTTGGCACCAGTGTCATTGAGTTCCTGTCGCGCACCGTGCCGATAGCCGGTGAGCCGGTACAGAAAGCCCACGAGGTGCACCCACACCACGAAGGGCCTCCCGGCGATACGATTGATGTTCCCTGAAGCGCGGTTTCAGGTGGGCTGAGTTCGGTGGCGGCTGGCTAACCGAACTCTCAGAAAAAGGCGGGGCTTGCTCCGCTTTTTTTTGGCCTCGACTTTGATCTTAATATTGGTCTCACCGACAGTGGTGAATGTGAGTACAGGAATGTACTTGGAGTTGGCAAAAACCATTTGTATTTTGGCGGTGGTTCTGATTTTTTCGGCGAAATACACTTTTTTTAGCTAATTTTGTTATCGCGCTTGACACCTAGGGGCTGTGTTCATAGAATGCGCGCCTCTTCAGTGATAAGCACTTGAGAGCATAGTGTCCCGTTCGTCTAGAGGCCTAGGACACCGCCCTTTCACGGCGGTAACAGGGGTT